>ENA-UPTF01000281-UPTF01000281.1-marine-metagenome-genome-assembly--contig:-NODE-281-length-36464-cov-6.500673_pt1 | contig 36464 bp, 32 predicted proteins | sample MGYA00238166_ERZ767019 | MGnify/ENA primary metagenome ERZ767019 (study PRJEB28930, sample SAMN06266391) | marine metagenome | isolation source: Sea water from 250 m depth | place: Atlantic Ocean | study... | reverse complement strand
TCTCGGATGTCGTCGAGGGATTCGATGTCGATAAGGGCCTGCTTGAGGGCTGTGGCGTCATCGGCTCCGAGCACTCCGCCCATGCACGAATCGAACTTGGCGAGCAGTTCGTCTTCGCTGAACGGAAGCGCCGCTGACCCCCGAGGATGTTCAACTGTGCGTTCCAGCGTGCGACCGTCATGAAGCAGGATCGTCACGTTCTCATGTTCTGCAGTTTCGGGCAGCGCTTCCATCCGGATTCTCGGTAAAAGCGCCCGAACCTCTTTCTCGGCGATGGCAGTAGGTGCGAAGTCGGCCACGAGGACGGCTCCGCGGTGCAAGGCCACTGCTAAACAGAACTCCATGCTGAAGCGCGCCTCGAGTTCGTTTTCCGGCTTCGGGAACTTCAACAATTCAATGTTCCTTGCAGGGATGCGGGCAACAACCTCGGCCACCTCATTGGGAGTAAGGCCGTGCTCAGCCCGCAGTGACAACACGCCGTCGATTGCAGAGGTCGTGTAGCTGCAGCACGGATATGGCTTGACGCAGAGTCCGAACTCGACAATGGCGAGTGGGTCCCCAAGCTTTGAGAGGGGAATGTCGAAGCCGGGAGCGTCCCCATCGGCTAGAAGTCGGAGAGTCCCCCAGTCACCGTCAAGAGCGTCGACCGACCCGGTGGCGCCTACGCCAGCTAACGCGGCGGCCAAGACACCGTTGTGGGCCGCCAGCCCGGTGTGCAGGTGGATGGTCGTCGTGCCGAGTTGGGATTTTGATCCAGCCGCCAAACTCGTAGCAATGGAAAGAGCGTGACCGGTGGTAGCGGCGTCGAAGCCGAGGAGGCGTGCGCAGGCAACCGAAGCTGCCAGTGTTCCGATTGTGGCCGTTGAGTGGAAACCCTTATGGAAGTGCGACATGTTGAGGGCCTCACCCAGGCGTAGTTGCACCTCAACCCCCACGATGTAGGCGTCAAGTAGAGACCGACCCGAGGCTCCACGCTCCTCGCCGAGCGCGAGCAGGGCGGGGAGTATGACCGCACTCGGGTGGCTGGCGGCTGGAACGTCGTAGTCGTCGAAGTCAAGGGCGTCGACAGCTGTGCCGTTGGCCAATGCCGCCCACGGGGCCGGTCGGCGCTCTGAGTCCCCAACGACGGTGGCCGCCCCGGTGCCCCATCCCACAATGGCGTCGCGTGCTGCGACGCTCGCGGGGTCGTGGGCGCCGGCCACCAGGCAAGCGACGGTGTCGATGCACCCGTCCCTGGCGCGGTCGTAGGCCCCGCCCTCATGGTCTTTGGAGACTCCCGATGCCCATTCGGCAATCACAGAAATTGCACTCACGACTTCAACCCCAGACCTGTTCGGCGACCCGCAGAAAGTTGCCGCCGAGGATTCCGGCGACCTCAGCATCGGAGAGCCCCCAGGCGAGCAAGTGGTCACAGATTCCGTGGATCTGCTCCGGATGTGCACCGGTGATACCTGGAGTGTCGTACTGCTGGCCTGGAGGCCAGTAGTCGGGCCTGGCGCTCAACTCGCCGGCCAGATCAATCGACTCGTGAATGTGGTCAAGGCCGATGCCGACATGTTCCGGCCCAACGAGGTCGAGGTAATGGCATGCGTGTTCGACCAGACGGTCAGTCGAGCTGTCGTTGTCACCGAGGAAGATGCCGAGGCCACAGACTCCGATCACACCACCGGTGGCTGCGCACGCCAGGGCCTGGTCGTCGGTGATATTGCGGTCGTGGTCCCACACCCTTTTCGCATTCGAGTGTGAGAAAACCACGGGGCTGGTGGAGATCTCCATGGCTTCCATGGTGGTCCGATAGGCGGAATGCGAACAGTCCACGATCATCCCAACGCGGTTCATCTCGCGGACGACCGCTCGACCGAACTCGGTAAGACCGGTGTCCTCGTCGTGACAGCCACCGCCTGCCTCGTTGTTGAGGTTGTAGGCGAACAGTGCTTGACGCACCCCCAGTTCGTGAAACAGGGCGACCATTCCGAGGTCCCCGTTCAAAGCACACATGCCTTCGAGGTCGAAGGCCACCGCCAGCCGTCCCTCGGCCTTCGCTTGGCGCACGTCTTCGGCAGTGTCGGCGATGAGGTAGCGGTCGGGGTGTGACCCGATGAACCGTCGGTAGGCGGCGAGCACAGGAAACGTCTGCTCCCACGACGGGATGTCGTAGGCGACGTTTAGTGAGACGAAGCTGACGCCCGCTTGGCGCCAGTTCTCCAGACCGGCAAGGTCGGTACGCGGGTTCGGATACACACCCGCGTGGGCGTCCCACACGACCGCCTGGTCATAGACCTTGTCCGAGCGTTCCCGGGCCGAAGTCATCTCGCTATCAACTATCTCGGCACACTATTCAGATACCTGAGGTCCAGTGGCTATCTCGTCGTGCTCGGCGACGAGGCGTCGAGGGGCGGTGAGCCGCCAGCACTCCTCCACCACGCCGGCCACCTCGTCCCAGTCGAGGTCCACGTCCAGGCGGAGACCCACCCAGCCCCGCGGGCCGACGTAGGGGGGGACGAAGAACCGCTCCGGCTCCTGTTCCACCAGCTCGGCCTGTACCCCGGGGGCCGCCTTGAACCAGAGGTTGGGTCGCCCGTCGACTGGACTCTCGTGGAGGTTGCAGAAGGCTGGGCGCTTGGCCACGCCGAACGTCGGCATCCCGTGGTTGAGGCGCTCCTCCACGTCCGGGAGGGCGAGGCAGATCTCACGAAGCCGATCGACCAGGTCGTCGACCGATGGTCCACGGGGTGGATGGTCCATGGTGGAGCTGATGGGAATCGAACCCACGACCCCCTGCTTGCAAAGCAGGTGCTCTAGCCAACTGAGCTACAGCCCCGAGGCGTCCCGAGGGGACGCCGATCATCGTAGGGCGATGAGGCACGATGTCGGGATGCTGATCGCCCCTCCGCCGTGGCACACCGGGTTGACCCCGTGATCAAGTACCTGGGATCCAAGCGACGGTTGGTGCCGGTACTCGGTGAGATGTTCACCGCCTCAGGGGCCGAGACGGCCCTCGACCTGTTCACCGGGACCACCCGGGTAGCCCAGGAGTTCAAGAGCCGGGGCGGCCTGGTCACCGCCGTGGACTCGGCCCGCTACTCGGAGGCCTTCGCTCGGTGCTACGTGGAGGCCGACGCTGACCTGGTTGACGCCGCGGAAGTGGCTGGGGCGTTGGAGCACCTGTCTCACCTCCCAGGTGAACCCGGCTACGTCACCGAGGTGTTCTGCGAACAGTCCCGTTTCTTTCAGCCGTTCAACGGGGCACGAATCGACGCCATCCGTAACGCGCTGGATGCCGACTTTGCCGGGTCCCCCCTGTTCCCAATTCTGCTAACCAGCCTGCTGGAAGCGGCCGACCGGGTGGATTCCACCACCGGCCAGCAGATGGCCTACCTCAAGTCGTGGGCACCCCGGTCGTTCAACCCGCTGGACTTGCGGCCTCCCGTCCTGCTGGCCGGCGCGGGAACCGCGTTGAGGGGCGACGCCGTGGATCTGGTCGGGGCGCTCGGCCCGTTCGATCTCGCCTACCTAGATCCCCCATACAACCAGCACCGGTACGTAGCCAACTACCACGTGTGGGAGACCCTGGTGGCGTGGGATGCCCCTGAGCACTACGGAGTGGCCTGCAAGCGAGTTGACGTACGCGACGGCTCCACGAGGAGCCCGTTCAACCGGAAGCGGGAGATGCCAGCCGCTCTGGCCGAAGTCGTGGCCGCCGTGGATGCCGAGGTGGTGGTGGTCTCCTACAACGACGAAGCGTGGATTGGTCGGGACGACCTGGTTGACCTGTGCCGGATCCGGGGCGAGGTCTGCCTGCTGGCCTTCGACTCGAAACGGTACGTCGGAGCCCAGATAGGCATCCACTCGCCGTCCGGGGAACGGGTCGGCGAGGTCTCCCACCTCAGGAACCAGGAGTACCTGGTGGTGGCCGGAGAGCGCTCCCTGGTCCGGCACATGGCAGCACGGTTCGCCGGCAACCGGTTGGACGTCGGCTAAGGACCGTTGTTCAGGCTGCCGGTGAGGTGCTAACAGGCGTGTTAGGTAGTGGCCCTCAGGCAGCCATGGGGCGGCCGAAGGGAAGCTCGTCCAGCCAGCTGGCCAGGAACGCTTCGGCCCGCTCGCAGGCACCGAGCACGGGTCCGTCGCCGTGGCCCACCACGTCGGTGACTACTTCGCTTACCAGGGCCCGGGTTCGATCGGCGTCGCCGACCAGCGGCCCGCAGGTAGTGACGAAGTCGGGTAGGGCCAGGATGTCGTTGTGCCGGCAGTGGGCGATGGCTTTGGCGGTCAGAGGTAGCGGTCCGGTCGGGACCACCACCCGGACGTCCAGTCGGTCGGCTGTCCGGTGGTCGATGGCCCCTACCCGGGCCCCGGCGAACAGCAGGTCGGCCGGGGCGGTGAGCGGGTCCTCAACATCCAGCACCGAAAGGCCCCGGTCGGCCAGGGCTTTGGTCAGCTCCGGCCCGCCTGAACCGTCGACCACTGCCGTTTCGGCCGTGGGGCAGGCGGTCATCGCGGCGGCCACCGCTCCGGTGGCTACCAGGACGGCGTCGGTTGCGGCTTCCACAGCACCGAGCTCACCGGCCTCTACCCCCTGGGCAGCGGTCAGCCGGTAGTTGACTTCCCAGTCGGCGACCTCGCCTGTGAAAGCGGTGAGGGCCACCACCCGGTCCTCGGGGGTGGCGTTGATGCCGGCGGAAACACCGGTCTCCTGACGTTCCAGGATGGCCAGGGCGTAGGTGGTCGACCGGGCCAGGTCCCGGGCGCCACCCTGAAGGATCTTGGGAGCGAGCCGGGCCACGCCGTGGCCGGCCACGTCAGCCAGGTCCACGGCCAGGAAGGCGTCGGTGGCGGTCAGCTTGCGGATGAACATGGCGGTGGGGTGACCGATCTCGTCGGTCAGACTTCGTCGAGGGAGCCGACCACCTGGTCGACCCGGAGGCGGGCGTCGTCCAGCCGGGACCGGCAGTGGCGGATCAGGGCGTCGGCACGCTCAACCCTGACGGCCAGCTGGTCGACGTCGGTGGTGTCGGACTCCAGGGCAGCCAGGATCTCTTGCAACTCATCGAGAGCTGCGGCGTAGCCGCCGATATCCGTTGGCTGGTCGTCAGTCACCGTGCCTCCCCAGGGTCGTCGGCCGACGTGGCGTCGACCGTGCTGGTGACCGTACCTCCGGCAACCCGGGTGACCAGCGGGTCGCCGGGCGAGACGTCGGCCACCGACCGGACCAGGCTGCCGTCGGCCCGTCGGGTAATCGACCAGCCGCGAGCCACGATCCGAGCCGGGTCCAAGGCCCGGAGGCGACCCGCCATGCCGCCCAGCCGTTCCGCCTGGCGGTCGAGGATTCCCGGTGGCCCCCGCCGCAGGCGCCCCCCGAGATCGACCAGCTGGTCGGCTCGGCGGTCCAACACGGCGGTGGCCGCCACCGCCGTTCGGCGGGCCAGGTCGTCGACCAACAGGCCGGCCCGGTCAACGGCGCCGGTCACCCGTTCGGCGATGGCGACCTGTAGGCCGGCCACAGCGTCGGCGAAGGCCCGGACCTGTTCGACGATGGCCATTGCACAGGCCGTCGGGGTCTTGAGGGCGGTATGGGCCACCTCGTCGGCTACCGAGCGGTCCACCTCATGGCCGATGCCGGTCACCACCGGCACGTCCAACGCGGCGATGGTGCGGGCCAGGACCTCGGCGTCAAAGGCCGCCAGGTTGGTGGCCGATCCCCCACCTCGGACCAAGGCGATGACGTCGGGTCGGTGGGTAGCCAACATGTGAAGGGCCTCGGAAAGGTCGGCGGCCGCGCCGTCACCCTGGACCCGGGTGTCGTATTCCAAGACGGTGAACGGCCATCCGCTGCGAGCCAACTCCTGGATGAAGTCGGCGTGGGCTGCTGAGCCCACGCTGGTCACAAGGCCGATGCGCAGAGGGGGAACGGGAATGGGGTTCGCCCGGTTAGCAGTGAGGAGGCCCTCTTTGGCCAGTTGGCGAAGGATCCGATCCCGCTCGGCGGCCAGACGTCCCAAAGTGAACGTCGGGTCGACCCCGTTCATGATCAGCTGGAGGCGGCCGTTGGGTGGGTAGAAGTCCAGCCGGGCCCGGATCCGGAGTTGGAGGTCGTCGACCAGGGAAAGGCCGCCGGCCTCGGCCAGGGTCCGGTCAACTGCGGCCCGGGAATTCTTGAACAGTGCCACGCTGAGCTTTGCCGATACGGCCTCCCCGGGTATCTCTGACGGCTCGACGAGGTCGAAGTAGGCGTGGCCCGACCGAGCCTCGTGGTAGTTGGAGACCTGTCCTTCCACCCAGAGGTCTTCGGGGAACAGTTCGTTCAGCCCGTCCTTCATCAGGGCACCAAGGGCGCCTACGGTCAGGATGGGCAGGTCTCCAGCCGGGGGGTCGACCAGGCGGGACGATGAGGGGTCCACGTCGGCGACCCTACTGAGGGACGGGGACGGCTTGCCGATCCCGGAGAGGCCCTACAGCATCACGGAGTTGTTACAGCGCTGGCTAGCCGAGAAGCTGCGGCCGGGGATACCGTTCGACCCGCAAACCCAGCGCTTTCACGTTCCGATCACCCAACCACTGACTCTCTCAATTTGGACGTCCTAGGTTTGCACGGCTCGCAGTCGACGATGGAGTGGACAAGCCATGGTGCTGACCGATGGTGAACCCGTGGTCGTCGAAGAGTCACCAAGAGCTGTCACGATCGCCAACCAGATCCGGACAATGTCCCTGCTCCGCCCACAAAAGGTGGCGATGCGGGAGAAGGACTTTGGCATCTGGCAGGAGTACACGTGGGAGAAGACCTGGGATCTCGTCCACACGGCGGCCCATGGCCTGCTGGCCCTCGGTGTCGATGTCGGCGACCGGGTCTCGATCCAGTCAGAGAACCGGCCCGAGTGGCTGATCCTGGACTTCGCCACGGTGGCTGTGCGCGGCATCACCGTCGGCTTCTACCCCACCAATCCCACGGCTGAGGTCGAGTACCTGTTGACCGACTGCGGGTCGGTACTCCACCTGGCCGAGGACCAGGAACAGGTCGACCGGGTGCTCGAGATCGATAGTTCGAAGATCGCCGGTGTCCGAAAGATCCTCTACTGCGAACCCCGCGGTGTGCGGCAATACGACGACGAGCGGCTCCTGTCCTGGGACGACTTCCTGGCCATCGGACGGGAGCATCGGTTGGCCCATGAGCATGCCGTCGAGGACCTCATGGACCAGGCACATGTCGATGACGTGATGACGCTCGTCTACACGTCGGGAACGACAGGCCCGCCGAAGGGAGCGATGCTCACCCACGCCAACGTGGCCTACTGCATGTCGTACTTCGACGACGCTGGCCTTCGGGGCGGACGTGCGCCGGGTAACGACGACGTCCAGGTCTGCTACCTACCGCTGTGCCACGTGGCCGAGCGCATCTTCTCCACGTTCCACGCAGCCCACATCGGCCTGACCCTCAACTTCGCTGAGTCCATCGACACCGTCCAGGAAAACCTCCGAGAGGTCCAGCCCACCCTGTTCTTCGCCGTACCCCGGATCTGGGAGAAACTCCACGCCGGGGTCACGATCAAGGGCGCAGACGCCAGCGCGTTCAAGCGCCTGTGGCTGAGGTTCGGGCTCTTCCTCGCCGGGGTGATCGGTCGGGCCAAGGTGGACAACGGCGGCCTGCACACCTTCTGGAGCCGGTTGTTGGCCGCCATCGGCTACCCGCTGGTGTTCCGGGCCCTGAAGGAAAGGCTCGGTCTACGACGCTGCTGGTACGCAGGATCCGGTGCGGCCCCCATCGCCCCGGAGATCCTGGAGTTCTTCATGGGGATCGGCGTGCCGGTCTACGAACTTTACGGAATGACTGAGAACTCGGCCATCGCCACAGCGAACTTCCCGGGACACCTGAAGTTGGGAACGGTCGGAGAGCCCGTTGGCAAGAACCGACCGGAGTTCGGCTTTCGTATCGACGAGGAAACAGGCGAGATCCAGGTCAAGCACCCGGGAGTGTTCGCCGGCTACTGGAACAAGCCCGAGCAGACGGCAGAGACCTTTACCGATGACGGCTGGCTCATGACTGGCGACGTTGGCGAGTGGGTGGACGGCACCCATGTTCGGCTCGTGGACCGGATCAAGCACATCATCATCACCTCGGGAGGCAAGAACATCTCGCCCTCGGAGATCGAAAACAGCCTCAAGACGTCGCCCTACGTCAAGGAGGCCATGGTCATTGGGGACCGACGCAAGTTCCTGTCAGCGCTTATCGGCATCGAACTGGACACCGTCGGCGATTGGGCCCTGCGGAAAAATATCCCCTACACCACGTATCGCGACCTATCCGAAAAGCCCGAGGTCCTAGAGCTCATCCAGGGTGTCGTCAAGGAAACCAACGAGAAGTTCGCTCGGGTCGAGGAGATCAAGCGGTTCCGGATGATTCCCAAGGAACTGGACCACGAGGACGGAGAGCTCACAGCCACCCAGAAGATCAAGAGGTCTTCTATGGAGGAAGCGTTCAACGAGCTCATCGAAGAGATTTACGCGTGAGCGGCCTCCCGCTGGTGCTGGCTGCCAACGCTTTGGACACCTTTGTCCAGACGCTCTTCAAGGCTCTCGCGCTTGGGTCGCTCTACGCGCTTCTGGCGCTCGGCTTCGTCCTCATCTACAAGGCCACCCAGACGGTCAACTTCGCCCAGGGTGCGCTAGCACTTGCTGGAACCTGGTTCCTGTCGATCATCTTCATGGACTGGGAAGTTCCCGGTCGCTGGATTGGCGGACCAGGCTGGGTCCACTGGTTCATCGCACTTTTGTTGGCTGCAACTGCCACGGCGGTACTTGGCCTGGTCATCGAGCGTCTGACTATTCGCCCGATGATTGGCGAACCCATCTTCTCGATGGCCGTCATCACCCTCGGGTTGGAAGTCGTGATTCGAGTTGTCGCCTTCGACGCTGTCAACACCACCCCGCGGGTACTTGGTATCCCATGGGGGACGGAGACGTTCAAAATCGGCGGCGCCATGGTCGCCTGGTCCTATATCGCAGCCATTGGAATGGCCGGTGTCGCCTTTCTCGGTACCTGGCGGTTCTTCAAGACCCGGACCGGTGTGGCCATGAGGGCCACCGCCTTCGATCAGGAAGCTGCGCTTGCCCAGGGCATCAACGTTGGTCGGATCTTCGCCATCGCCTGGGCGGTTGGAGCCGCCTTGGCTGCCATCTCTGGGATCTTCGCCTCGATGCCTCCCTGGGGCCCGGCTGGCTTGGCCAGTCGGGACGGTGCCTTCTTTGCTTTTCGTGCACTGCCAGCGGTGATTCTCGGCGGCCTTGACTCAGTTGTCGGGGCACTGGTCGGTGGCCTAATCATCGGATTTGCCGAAGTCTTTGCTGGCCAGTACCTCGCGAGTTATACGGGTGTCATCGGTGTGGGCTACCAACAGGTGGTGCCCTACGTGGTCATGCTCGTTGGTCTTTTGGTGAGGCCCTACGGCATGTTCGGAACAGCAGAGGTTCGCCGGGTATGAGGGGTCGACCGAACCTTTACACGTCCTACGAGGCCGAGTCGCAACTCATGCCTACGCGCACCAAGAAAGTCATTCTCGGCCTGTTTCTGGTCGTGGCCGTGCTGATGCCGTTCGACTTGCCGATAATTGACCAACTCCCGGTCGTTCGCTTCCTAGGTGACAACGTGTGGCTGCGCCTCGTCAATAGGGCGCTCTGCTTCACGATCGCTGCACTCGGCTTGAACATTCTGATGGGTCTGGGTGGCCAGATTTCTTTGGGCCACACGTTCTTTGGCGGCGTTGGCGCCTACACGGCAGTGCTGATGGGGGGAAAGGCGTCTTCGAATTTGTGGGGTTGGGGCCTTCCCATGTGGCTGTGGCTTCCGGCTGCCGGAGTCGTTGCCGCGGTAGTCGGTATCGCGGTCGCTCCCGCAGCGGTTCGGGTCCGTGGCCTGTACCTCGGCATCGTCACTCTTGGTCTCGTTTTCATCGGGCTTCACCTCTCGCGGGTGTTTCCAGAGATCGCGGGTCCCGGCGCACTGGGCCGCAAGTGGCCTCGGATGGAGCTCCGACTCTGGAAGGAGGATGAACCATTCCTCGACTTTTCTCGAGATGGGCATTGGCTGTGGTTCGACATCAACAAGAACCAGAAGACCTACCTGTTCCTTCTGGTCATCGTCATTGTCATGGCTTGGATGGCCGCCAACATTGCTCGCACTAGAACCGGTAGGGCGCTCCAGGCCATTCGCGATCGTGACGTCGCCGCTGAGATCATGGGTGTCCCCGAATACCGCTACAAGACCACCGCGTTCGCGATCTCGTCCTTCTACGCCGGGATCGGCGGGTCCCTGTTCGCCTCGCTCTCCGTGCAACTACCCCCGGAACAATGGAGTCTCATCGGTGCGGTCACGTTCATCGCAGCGCTGCTCATCGGAGGAATGGGACGCGTGTCAGGAGTCTTGATGGGCTCATTCTTCGTCGTGACATCTCACCGTTTCGTTGAGGAGATCGTGGACTGGATGAAGCACCAGGCCGAGGAGGGAGGCGTGTTCTCAGGTTTCTTCGATTTCCTGATCAGCACGGGGCAGGGCGACGGAGGCTTCGTATCCGTGATGGAGACCGCCCTGGGCTACCCGTTGCCAGTGAGCGCCCTTGATGAGATCATCTACGGCCTCCTAATCATCTTCTTTTTGCTGTTCGAGCCGCTAGGCCTGTACGGCATCTGGATCAAGATTCGCAACTACTGGAAGGGATGGCCGTTTAGCTACTGAACCGCCGTCCTCCTAAATAGATCTCGGGGCCCAACATGGGCTCAATGGGAACCAACAAGATGAGGGGAAACTCAACATGAAGCGTTTGACAAGGGTGTTGGCTTTGTTGCTGACCCTGACGATGATCGCCGCGGCCTGCGGCAGCGACGACGACGGGGATGCTGCTCCGGCGACGACGGCTGCTCCGGCGACGACGGCTGCTCCGGCGACGACGGCTGCTCCGGCGACGACGGCTGCTCCAACGACAGAGGCTCCGGCGGAGTCCTTGTCGGAGTTGAACGTGGCCTATTTCCTGGAGTGGCCGACGGCCAACCAGGTGGCCCAGGTCGAAGAGACCTATGACGATGCCCTGGGCATGACGGTGAATTGGTTGCCGTTTGGTTCCGGGGGCGACATGGCGCTGGCCATGGAGTCCGGTGACATTGACATCGCCTATTCACAGGGCCTGACGCCGTTCGCGAACTTCGTGACATCGGGGTCCGAGCTGGAGATCGTCGGCGTGGCGGTGAGTTACGCGGATGCTGACAACTGTGTGGCCCATCCCGACTACGGAGTGACGGCGGACAACGCGGCTGAGACGTTGGCCGGCCAGAAGGTTTACGCCCCGGTCGGCAACGTGACGCACTACAAGCTCCTCAAGATGTTGGGGCATCTGGGTGTGGCGTTGGACAGCTTTGAGCATGTGCCGTCTGATGGTGGCGCTGCTGCAGTCGCCGCTTTTGAAAGCGGTGACGTGGCCATGGCTTGTGCGTTCGGTGGCGGTGTGCTGACGATGCTGGCCGCCGGCGGGAACCTGGTTATGACCGGTTCGGAGCAGGAGGCCATCGGTATCCGGGTGTTCGACATCATCTCGATTCCGACCCAGTTCGGTGTCGACCACGGAGACGTTGTTGAGACGTTCCTACAGGTCACCGAGGAGGCCAACGCGGCCTACGCGAGTCACCGTGGGCCTCTCGAGGACACGATCGCTGAGGCGGCGGGTATGACGGTGGAGGGTTCGAACGCTCTGCTGGACATGTTCTCGTTCCCGGACCGGGCTACCCAGTTGTCTGATGCGTGGCTGGGTGGAACCGTCCAGGACGTGATGAAGCAGCAGATGGACTTCTTCGTCGAGCAGGGAGAGATCCCCAAGGCTCTGGACTCCTACGACGCCTTCGTCAACACCACGTTCCTCGAGGCAATCGACGACGTCGAGGTCGTAGTCGTTCCTACCGCCTACGACTATGGGGTCACAGATGACACCATCCGGATCGGCGCTATTGCCGACCTCACTGGCATCTTCGCCCCGCTGGTCATCCAGATCATCGATGCCCAGACCTCGTACTGGAACATGGTCAACGACCACGGCGGCATCGACGGCAAGCAGGTCGACTTCGTCGTAATGGACAACGCCTATGACGTGCCGACCCACCTCGAACGCTACGAGGCGATGAAGGATGAAGACTCTGGTGTCGTATTCCTCAGCCAGTCAACCGGTTCGCCGCACACCGCAGCGATCGCCGAGGATCTGGTTGCGGACGGCCTGGGAGCCATCCCGTTGTCTTGGTACTCCGGTTGGCCTGATCCGGCATTCGGCAAGAACGTTTTCGAGTCGTACACCAACTACTGCTACGAGTCGATGAACGGTGTGGACTGGCTGGCCAGCAACGTTGTTGAGGGCGACGCCAAGCTCGCCGTCATCTCCTACCCGGGTGAGTACGGGCAGGACGGTGCGACCGGTGCCAAGATGGCCGCAGAGGCCCTGGGCATTGAAGTCGTCTATGACGGAGAGGGAGCAGCCATCCCCGGTGCCGATCAGACGCCGGTTATTGCTGGCCTGGTCGAGTCAGGTGCCAACCTGGTATGGGCGACCGTGGGTCCGAGCGTGTTCGCCGAGATCTTCGGCGGTGCCGCCGCTCAGGGCTTCATGCCGATCTGGTCAGGCAACTCGCCGACCTACAACTACATGCTGCTGGCCACGCCGCTGGCACCGGCGCTTGACGCGGTCTACTACCAGTCGAGCTATGTGCTGGCGTGGAACACCGGTGACGCACCAGGCATGAAGCACATGGTGGCGGAGCTCCAGGCCCGAATCCCGGACAAGCCTCTCTCGGATGTCTACGCGGTGGGCTGGACCGAGGCCATGGCTACGCACCAGATCCTCGAGACCGCAGCCAAGAACAAGGACATGACCCGTGCCGGTGTTATTGCGGCGGCTAACGAGACGGTCGTGGACTATCAGGGCCTTGCTCCCAACCAGGGCTACGGCGGCGCGGTGAACGACTTCATCGTGAGGGAGTCGTACATCTTCGACATCCAGGCTGACCTGTTCGATGTCGCAGCCACGGTTGCTGGTGGCGGAAGCACAGGTTCGGTATTGCTGGCCGACGGCCCGATCATGTCGGACCTGGCCCGCGATCACGTCTATGAGACTGCCTGCTTCTCTGCTGGCTGATCATCTGACGAAGAACCGAAATTGATGGAACGAGGGGGCGGCCGGCTCGCCGGTCGCCCCCTCCGCCCGTCGCGCCGGGGCCAATCGGTTATTAGGGGTCGTTGATGCTTGAAGTGGCCAACCTAGAAGTGGTCTACAACGAGGTCATCCTCGTCCTGCGCGGCCTGTCCATTGAGGTGCCTGATGGGCAGATTGTCGCTCTCCTAGGGGCGAACGGTGCTGGCAAGACAACGACAACACGTGCCATCACCGGGCTGTTGGACGTCCATGAGGGCAAGATCACCAAGGGGACCGTCACCCTTGCTGGTGAGCGCATCGACGACCTAGAGCCGTCGCAAATTGTGCGGTCGGGTATCACCCAGGTTATGGAGGGCCGCCGGGTATTCGCCGAACTCACCGTTGACGAGAACCTGGTCACAGGTGGGATCACCAACACCGACCGGACTTCGATCACCGAAGCCCACGATCGGGTCATGACGATGTTTCCGGTTTTGGCCGACCGACGGACTGCTATAGCCGGCTATTTGTCGGGCGGTGAGCAGCAGATGCTCGCTATCGGACGAGCGCTGATGTCGAACCCGAAATTGCTCATTCTTGACGAGCCGTCCCTGGGCTTGGCCCCCAAACTGGTGGCCCAAATCCGCGACACCATCGTCGAGATCAACCGGTCAGGGACCAGCGTCCTGCTCATTGAGCAGAACGCCAACATGGCCCTGTCCATCGCCGACTACGGCTACATCATGGAGACCGGCAAGATCGTCATGGACGGCGAGGCTGCCAAGCTCCTCAAGGACGAGGACGTCCAAGAGTTCTACCTAGGTCTCCATGGCGATGGGGGCGACCGAAAGTCATTCCGCGAGGTGAAGCACTACAAGCGGCGGAAGCGGTGGCTTTCATGAACGGTCCCCAGCAGAACGAACCACTGCTTGAGGTGGACGGCATCAGCCTGTGGTTCAAGGGCGTCAAGGCCGTCACCGACGTGTCCTTTCAGGTCGGGACCGAAGAGTTGTACGCCATCATCGGTCCCAACGGGGCCGGTAAGACTTCGATCTTCAACAGCATCAGCCAGGTGTACCACCCGCAGGAGGGCGATATCCGGTGGAAGGGCGAGTCCATCATGGGCAGTCGCCCAGACCGGGTAGCCGAACGGGGCATTGCCCGTACGTTCCAAAACATCGAACTCTTTCCGCATATGACGGTGCTGGAGAACCTGCTGCTGGGTCGCCACATCCGCATGAAGCGGTCCTGGTTGGCCGGTGCCCTGTGGTTCGGGCCAGCCAAGCGTGAGGAGATGGAGAACCGGCGGGTCGTAGAGGACATCATCGACTTCTTGGAGATCGAACAGTGGCGGAAGCACCCGGTGGCGCTGCTTCCCTACGGCTTCCAGAAGCGCGTGGAACTGGGCCGGGCCCTGGCCATGGAGCCGGAACTGCTCCTGCTGGACGAGCCAGTGGCCGGCATGAACCTGGAGGAGACCGAGGACATGGCCCGGTTCATCCTCGACATCCGGGAGGAACTCGGCATCTCGGTCGTCCTGGTGGAGCACGACATGGGCCTGGTCATGGATATCGCCGACCGGGTGCTGGTGCTGGACTTCGGACAAAAGATCGCCGAGGGCGTGCCGGCCGACGTGCAGCGAGACCCGGCGGTGATCGCCGCCTACCTGGGTGACGAGGCGGGCCTGGCCACTACCGACCCATGATCGACGGGCCGCGGTCCGACCCGTTCCTGAAGCAGGCCACCGACCGGGTGGCCGGGTCGGATCCGGGCGTCGACCTCGATCTCTTCCGCCTGTCGTTCGCCCTGACCCGGGCGGCCAACCGGTTTACCCGACATGTGGAGTCAGCGGTCCACCGGCCGCGCAACCTGTCCACGGCAGGGTTCCGAATCCTTTTCACCGTCTGGGCCTGTGGTCCGCTGGCCGCCCACCGGATCGCTGTGCTGGCCGGCCTGTCCCGAGCCTCGGTGTCCAGCGTGGTCAACACGTTGGAACGCGACGGCCATGTGGTGCGCTCCAGAGAGCATGACGACCGCCGGCTGGTGACCGTGTCGCTGACCCCGACCGGCGAGGACGCGGTGCGCGATGCCTACGGGGGCCAACACGAGGTAGAACGCGACCTCTACGCAACCCTCGGGGCAGGAGACCGAGAGGTCCTGGCTCGCCTTCTGGAGTCCCTGCTCGACGTCCCACTGGACTGACCGGTCCGGGTGAACGGGACGGTTCCCGTGCCGGGATCGCCTAGAGACGGACCTGCAGGCTGTCCGGGTCATAGAACGGTCGGTAGGAGGCCGTCGCCGGAACCAGTACGCCGTTCACCGACACCTCGAAAGTCCCCTCGATGACTGCGGCCCTAGGGGTGTCCGGATCGCAGTCCACATAGGCCATACCCAAGGCCCCGCCCACCGTGTGGCCGTACATGCCCGAGGTGATACGGCCCACCAGAGCGCCGTCCCGGAACACCGGCTCGTCGTGGTAGAGCAACGGTTCGGGGTCGTCGAGGCGGAACTGGACCAGCCTCCGCGTCACCCCGGCCTCCTTCTGGGCTACTAGGGCTTCCCGACCGAGGAAACCACCGGGCTTGTCGAAGGCCACTCCCCATGAGAGGCCGGCCTCCAGTGGGGTGTCCTCCTCGGCGATGTCGTCGCCCCAGTGGCGGTAGGCCTTCTCCATTCGCAGGGAGTTCATGGCGTGGTAGCCGGCCGGGGTAAGGCCGGCCGAGGCGCCGGACTCCCAGAGGGCGTCGAAGGCGCCGACGGCGAACTCGGCAGGTACGTACAGTTCCCAGCCCAGCTCGCCCATGTAGGTCCGGCGTACGGCGATAGCCCGGGCGTAGGCCAGGTCGATCTCTTGCAGGGTGCCGAACGGGAAGGCCTTGTTAGACAGGTCGGCGTCGGTCAGCGGCGCCACTATGTCGCGGGCCCGGGGGCCGAACACGCCCAGCACGGCGTAGCCGGAGGTTACGTCTGTGACCGTCATGCGGGCGTCGTCTGGGGTATTGCGGGCGATCCAGTCGGCGTCCTTGACCTGGGTGGTGTAGGCGGTGACCACCAGGAATCTTTCCTCGTCCAGGCGGTTGACGGTGAGGTCGGCTTCGATCCCGCCCCGATCGTTCAGCCACGTGGTGTACACCGAGGTGCCCGGTTCGACGTCGATGTCGGCCGACGAGATCCGGTCCAGCACGGCGCGAGCGTCGGGACCCTGGACGAGCAACTTGGCCAGCGAGGTCTGGTCGAACAGGGCCGCACCCTCCCGGCAGGCCCGGTGCTCGGCCGCCGAGTGCTCGAACCAGTTCTGGCGCCCGTAGGTGTACTCGTAGACCGGCTCCACGCCCTCAGGGGCGTACCAGTTCGGCCGTTCCCAGCCGCCGTTCTCACCGTGGCAGGCCCCAAGGTCCACAAGGCGGTCATGGACCGGGGAGCGGCGAACGCCACGGGCCGTCTCCACCTGGCGGAACGGCCAGTGCATGGCGTACAGCAGACCGAGGGCCTCAACCGACCGGTCGTGGAGGTACCGGCGGTTGGTTTGGAAGGGCTGCATGCGGCGGATGTCGACGTCCCACAGGTCCATGGGGGGCCGTCCGTTGACGATCCACTCGGCGAGCACCTTGCCGGCTCCTCCGGCCGACTGCATGCCGATGGAGTTGAAGCCGGTGGCTACCCAGTGGTTCCGCAGCTCCGGGGTCTCGCCCAGTAGGTACCGGTCGTCGGGGGTGAATGACTCGGGACCGTTGAAAAACAGGCGGATGCCCACGTCGACCAGGGCCGGGATGCGCTTGCACGCCGCCTCCCACACCGGGGCCAGGTGCTCCCAGTCCTCGTCGAGCTGCATAAACGGCCGGTCGGTGGGGATGCCATCCATACCGAACGGCTTGGCCACCGGCTCGAAGGCGCCGACCATCAAGCGGCCAGCCTCCTCCTTGACATAAATACAGTTGTCGGTGTCGCGCAACACCGGCAGGCCTGACGGCAGGTTCGGGATCGGTTCAGTGACCAGGTAGAAGTGCTCGCAGGCGTGCAGCGGGATGTTGACACCGATGTCGCGGCCCAGCTGGTGTGACCACATGCCGGCCGCCGTGACGACGTGTTCGGCGTCGATTGGGCCCTGGTCGGTGTCCACGCCGATAGCTCGGCCGTCGGCGGTGCGGATGCGCCCCACCGATACACCCTCAAGGATCCGGACGCCCTTCTCCTTGGCCACGGCGGCCAAGGCCATGGTGGTGTCGACCGGCGAGGCTTGGCCATCGCCGGGCAGCCACACGCCACCGACGATCCCCTCGGGGTTGAGCAGCGGGTAGCGCCCGCAGAGGTCCTCGGCGGTTATCACGTCCACGTCCACGTCGAAGGCGTTAGCCATGCCGGCGCCCCGGACGAGTTCCTCCATTCGTTCCGGGTTGTCGGCCACGCTGAGCGATCCGACCTTCCGGAAACCGGTGGGGTGACCCATCTCGTGCTCAAGGGTGTCGTAAAGCTCAGCCGAGTAGGCGGCCAAACGGGTCATGTTGTGAGTGGCCCGGAGGCAGCCAACGAGGCCAGCCGCGTGCCAGGTGGTGCCGCTGGTCAGCGTGTTGCGCTCCAGCAGGACCACGTCGTCCCAGCCCAGTTCGGCAAGGTGGTAGGCCACGCTGGCGCCGACTATGCCACCACCGATGATGACGACCTGGGCCCGATCGGGGACTTGCTTGGCCATAGACGGCGACTCTTTCGTATTGTCGACGGTGGTTCCGACGGGACCTTGCCGTTAGATCGAATCGCTAATAGGTTACGAACTCTAACTCCGGCGAGGCCGACGGTCGACATCAAGTTCGCAGGAGTGTACGACCCGAAACCCCGGGAGATCCCATGAGCACCCATCGGGAACTGGCCAGGAAGCACCTCGTACCCCACTTCACCCCGAAGGCGGCATGGCACAGCGACAGCCTGCCCGTCATCGAACGCGGTGAGGGCTGCTACCTCTACGACGTCGACGGCAACGAGTACCTGGACGGCTTAGCCGGCCTGTTCTGCGTCAACATCGGCCACGGGCGCCCAGACCTATCGGCTGCCGCAGCCAAGCAGATGGACAAGCTGGCCTACTCCACCAACTGGGGCTTTGCGCACCCGCCATCCATCGAAGCGGCGACCATGATCGCCGGCTTCGCTCCCGGGGATCTGAGCGAGACCTTTTTCGTGAGCTCAGGGTCCGAGGCCGTGGAGTCAGCCATCAAATTCGCCCGTAATTACCATCTGGCCCGGGGAGACGAGGACCGGTACAAGGTCATCTCCCGCAACTGGGCCTATCACGGCACCACCCTGGGGGCGCTCTCGGTGACCGGCATCCCCAAGTTCCGGGATCCCTACCTGCCGATGCTGTCGGACGGCACCCGCCACGTGCCCAATACCCGGCAGTGCACCTCACCGGCCGGCACCCCGGTCGCCGAGTTGTCCTGTGTGCAGGCCATCGAAGAGACCATCCTGGCCGAGGGCCCAGAGACGGTTTCGATGGTTATCGCCGAGCCGATCCAGAACGGTGGTGGCGCCCTGGTCCCGCCCGACGGGTACTGGCAGGAACTCCGCCGCATCTGCGACCGGTACGGCGTGCTGCTGGTGGCCGACGAGGTCATCTGCTCGTTCGGCCGGTTCGGTCACTGGTTCGCCAGCGAGCGCAACGGTGTGGTGCCCGACATGATTACCTTCGCCAAAGGCGTCACGTCGGCCTACCAGCCCTTGGGTGGCGTGGTCATCCGGGGCCCGCTGGTCGACGAGGTCTTCGACTCGTCCATTGGCTCGTATGTGCACGGTTCCACGTTCGGGGGCCATCCGGTGGCCACCGCAGTGGCTGTTGCCAACATGACCGCTATGCGCGACGAGGGAGTGATGCAGCACGTTCTGGACACCGAGGGCTACTTCACAGACCAGCTCCGGGCCATGGGCGAAGCCCATGCCTGCGTCCGGGAGGTCCGGGGTACCGGCTTCTTCTACGCCGTCGACCTGTGCGCCGACTCGGGCTCCGACCGGGACCTCAGCACGACCCAGGAGGCCGGTCTACGGGGTGGCACCCTGGGTGGCATGGTCCGCGAGGAGCGCATGACGGTGCGTCCCGACGACCGTGGTTATACCGGCCTGACCATCTCGCCGCCCCTGGTCGCCGACCGGACGGTGATCGACGACCTGGTGGCCCGGGTCGACCGGGTGGCCGACCGGATCGACGCCTGGCTGGCCGGGAACGACTGACCGGACTTCGGGCAACCGGCCGACCGGCCTGCCCTACGATCTGCGAGGCTCCGCCCAGCGCGGTGGGGCAAGGGGAGTGACCAGATGAAGGATCTCTCGGTCGATGGGCTGGGCATGGTCTACGAGCTGCCGAAGGGCGGTTCGGTCGAGGCCCTGCACAACGTCTCTTTCGACCTCAAGGCAGGACGGCTCCTGACGCTGCTCGGGCCCTCGGGGTGCGGGAAGACCACGCTGCTCAACATCATCGCCGGCTTTCTGGCGCCGACCTCCGGCTTGGTCACCTTGGGAGGGGACCCCATCACCGGTCCGGGACAGGAACGGGGCATGGTGTTCCAGCAGGGCGCCCTGTTCGAGTGGCAGACGGTCTCCCAGAATGTGGCCTTCGGACCCCGGATGAACCGGAAGAAGCGCTCGGAGACCGAGACCCTGGTCCGTGACCTGCTTTCCACCGTCGGGCTCCAGGGCTTTGGCGACAAGGCGGTTTATGAGCTGTCGGGTGGGATGCAGCAGCGCGTCGCCCTAGCCCGCTGCCTTGCCAACGACCCTGAGGTCATCCTCATGGACGAGCCACTCGGTGCCCTTGACGCCCTCACTCGGGAGAAGATGCAGGGGCTCATCCTCAAACTCTGGCAGGAGACCGGCAAGACGATCATCCTGGTCACTCACAGTGTGGAAGAGGCCCTCTACCTGGGGGACCGCCTGTTCGTGATGGCCCCCCGGCCGGGTCGGATCGAGCGGGAGTACGAACTGCCCTTCGCCAAGGAGGGCCTGGACGTAGACCCACGCGAGATGAAGGCCTCTCCCGAGTTCATCGCCAAGCGGGAGGAGCTGCTGTCCCTCATCTGGGAGATGGAGGAGCAGATCATGGGCCACGAGGGGGCGGTGTCATGACCGCCTTGGCCCGCTTCCGACCTGCTGGCCGCAACAGGAGTTCCGGTGCCCGCAAGACGGTGACCTTCGGGGACGCCTCGGAGGTCAAAGGCTCGCCATCGTGGAGCATCGCATCGTTGATCTTCCTGTTCCTGGTCTGGTGGTGGATCAAGCGGGGACCGGACCCCATGGTCAACGACCGCACCTTCCCGTCGCTCCGACAGAGTTGGGATGCCTTCTTCGAGCTCGTGGACATCGGCTACCGGCGGGTCGGGTTGTGGGACCACACCTGGGCCAGCCTGTGGCGGGTGCTCAAGGGCCTCATCTACGGAGTGGTGGTGGGTGTGCCCGTGGGCTTCGCCATGGGACTTTCCAACCGGCTCCGGGGCATCTTCGACCCCATCGTGGAACTCCTCCGCCCCGTGCCCCCCCTGGCTCTTCTACCGCTGTTCATCGTGTGGTTCGGCATCGGCGAGGGCTCGAAGGTCAACCTCCTGTTCTTCGCCGCGGTGTGGATCATGATCATCGCGGCGAGGGCCGGCGTGCTGGGCGTACAGGGCTCCAAGGTCCACGCTGCCTACTCGTTGGGGGCCAACAGGTGGCAGATCCTGCGCTACGTGATCCTCCCCAACGCCCTACCCGACATCTTCACTGGGATGCGGGTGGCCCTCGGCGTGTGCTGGGGGACCCTGGTGGCCGCAGAACTCACCGGAACCACCACCGGCCTGGGAGCCATGATCTTTGCCGCCTCGAAGTTCTTCCGCATGGACATCGTTGTGGTGTCGATCATCATCATTGGGGTCATCGGCGTGACCATGGACCTCATCATGCGGCTTCTGGAACGACGTCTCATCCCCTGGCGAGGCAAGGGCTGACGCCCTCCCGGATGATCCGTCCCACCCCGATCGTTGCCGGCTGGTACGCCCAGGCGGCCGCCGATCCGGCTCGGGTGGTCCTGGCCGATGCCGGAGATCCGCGGGCCGACGAGGCGACGGCCCGCCTGGTCAATGAGGGCCTGGCCGTGCCAGTTCCCCCGACAGTGGACTCCGCCGACGCCCGTCAGGACGAGGCCATAGCCCGGGCTATCGAGGCGGGCCTGGATCCCGACGACCCGGTGGTGGCGGCCGCCGTGCTGGTCCGGTCCGGGGTAGCCGACGCCGCGGTGGCCGGGGCGACTCGGCCCACGGCCGACGTGGTCCGTGCCGGCCTGCGGGTGATCGGGATGGCGTCGGGCGCCGACGTGGTGTCCAGTTGCTTCCTCCTGGTCCTGCCTGACGGCCGTCCGTTGGCCTACGGAGACTGCGGCGTAGTGCCCGACCCCGATGCAGCCCAACTGGCCTCTATCGCATCGGCCACTGCCGCAACGTTCGCCGCGCTGGTTAACGAAGAACCTCGGGTGGCTCTGTTGTCGTTTTCAACCCGGGGGAGTGCCGAACACCCGAGGATCGACAAGGTCCGGGAGGCTACGGCACTGGTCGCCGACCGGTGGCCCGGCCTGGCCGTAGACGGTGAGCTCCAGTTCGACGCAGCATGGGTGCCTGAGGTGGCAGCGGCCAAGGCTCCGGGGTCGCCGGTAGCCGGATCGGCCAACGTGTTCGTGTTCCCCGACCTGGACAGCGGCAACATTGCCTACAAGGTCACTGAGAGGTTGGGCGGAGCCCGGGCCTTCGGGCCACTGCTCCAGGGCCTCGACGGGGTCATTCACGACCTGTCACGAGGCTGTTCGGCCGACGACGTCGTAGACGTGGCGGTGATCGCCGGGTTGCAGGCCCGCGCCACGGCCTGACCGACGCCACCCCATGCCGGCTACCGCCGTCCTCCTGGTCCTCGTCTCGACCGTCCTCCACGCGGGCTGGAACACCCGCCTCCACCGGTCGGCCGACCCGGAGACGACCGTGGCCCTGTCCTATCTCCTGGTGGGCATCGTCCTGCTTCCGGCAGTCTGGTTCGATCCACCATCCGAGGTTCCGGGCTGGGTGGTGGCCTCCGCGGCGGCCCAAGGGGGGTACATGGCCCTGCTGGGGACCGCCTACCGAACGGGCAGCCTGAGTGTCGCCTACCCAATTTCCCGGGGTACCGCCCCCCTGCTGGTCGGCCTCGGCGGGTGGCTGCTGCTGGACGAGACGCCAACAGCGGCCACGGCCGCCGGGCTGGTGGTACTGGTGGGAGGGCTCCTGGTCCTGGCCGGGTTGGGCAACCAGCTCCAGGAGAGACGTGCCGTGGTGCTGGCCGCGATCACCGGCCTGTGCACGGTGGCCTACTCGCTCATTGACGCCCGGTCAGTGGACCTGACGGGATCACTGGGCTACCTGTCGATGGTCATGATCCTCAGTTCAGGAGCCGTGCTCCTGGGGCGACGGCCGGGGTGGGCCCGGATGCGGTCCATGCTGGGCGATTCGGCGGTCGTAGGCGCCGGCCAGGGAGGGGCGTACGCCCTCGTCCTGTTGGCCTTTCAGCAGGCCCAGGCCGGGCAGGTGGCCGGGCTACGCCAGGTCTCCGTGGTGCTCGGAGTGTTGCTGGCCCGGGAGGCCCTCGGCCCCCGGGCGCTCTGGGGTTCTTTGCTGGTGACCGCCGGAGCCGTCCTAGTCATCTGGTAGGCGACTGATGGTCGAGTCAGGGTTGGCTCACGAAAACAGAACCGCTCCTAACTGGAAGGTAAGAGCATCTAACAGTAGGATCCGGGGGTGAGCCGAGGGACCCTGGACACGCAGCAGGTGGTGGAGAGCGCGGCGGCCCTGGCCGACGCCGAGGGGCTGGACGCCGTGACCCTCACCCGGGTGGCCGAGCACCTGGGCGTGCGCCAGCCGGCCCTGTACCGCCACGTCGACAACTTCGACGCTCTGATCCGAGCTCTCGGCCTCCGGGGTCGCGGAATCCTTGCCGACCGCCTGGGGGCGGCTGCCGTGGGAATGGCCGGGGACGATGCCGTGCGGGCCATGGGCGCGGCGTGGCGGTCCATGGTGGCCGACCATCCAGGCCTCTACGCGGCGACCGACCGCTATCCGTGCGCCACAGACCCGGAACTGGAGGAAGCGGTGGAGCGGGTGGTCGAGGTGCTGGGTCAGGCCCTAACCGCCTACGGGTTGAGCGACGTCGACCGCGTCCACGCCGCCCGTTCCATGCGGAGCGTGTTCCACGGCTTCGCCCACCTCGAGTCGGGTGACGGGCACCCCTACGCCCTCGACCTGGACGACAGCTTCAACCACCTGGTCGACCTGCTGTGTGCCGGCATCCGGCAGATGGCGACCGTGCCCGTCTGATCCGACCGCACGTTCCGACGACTCGACGAGTGCTTTTGCCATGACCCGCCTCGGCTTCGTCCTGGACTCCGGGAGTTGCATCGGCTGCCACGCCTGCACGGTGGCCTGCAAGAGCGAGCACGATATTCCGCTGGGCGTCAACCGCACGTGGCTCAAGTACGTGGAGACCGGAACCCATCCGAATACCGAACGCCACTTCTCGGTCATGCGGTGCAACCACTGTGACGACGCCCCGTGCATGACCATCTGCCCGACCTCGGCACTCTTTCGCTCCGACAACGGCGTTGTCGACTTCGACGACGACAACTGCATCGGCTGCAAGGCGTGCATGAACGCCTGCCCCTACGACGCCATCTACCTCAACCCGCAGACGAACACCGCCCACAAGTGCAATTTCTGCAACCACCGAGTGGAGGACGGCCTGGAGCCGTCGTGCGTCGTGGTGTGCCCCACCCAGGCCATCAGAGTCGGCGACCTAGACGATCCGTCGTCGGAGATCTCCCGCCTCCACGCTGCCGGCGGGATGGTCCGCTCACCGGAGCAGAACACTCGGCCCAAGGTTGTCTACACGGGTTCCACGTCGGCTTCGCTGGACCCTCTGGCCTCAGCCATCGCCGGTGACGGAATGATCTGGGCCGACACAACGCCCGCCCACTCCACACCCACGCCGGTCGCGTTGACCGCCGCCCCCGTGCGGGACGACGGACAGGACATGGCCCGCACCACCTACACCACCCAGCATCCGCCGGTCTGGGGATCAATGGTGTCGGGGTACCTGGTCACCAAGGCCATCGCCGCCGGCGTGATGCTGGTGGCCGCCCTTCTGGTCCTCCTCGGGCACGGGGACGACCGAACGGCCGTCGGCGTGGTTCCTCCCGTGGTGGCCGGTGCGTTCCTGGCCCTCACCGGGGTGCTGCTGGTCGGTGACCTCAAGCAACCGAAGCGATTCGTCTACCTCCTTACCCGAGGCAACCGAACATCCTGGCTGGTCAAGGGGGCCTGGGTCCTTGCTGCCTTCGCGGCCTGCCTGGCTGCCTGGTGGATCGCCGGCCTGGCCGGCGCCGGGAGCGCGCTCGCGGCGCTAGTGGTTCCGACCGTCCTACTGGCCCTGGGAACGGCCGGGTACACGGCGTTCCTGTTCGGCCAGTGCGAGGGCCGGGACCTGTGGCAGGAACCGCTTCTACTGCCGGTGCTGGTGAGCCAGGCCGTCATGGCCGGTGGGGCCGTCTATTCGCTGCTCGACCTGTTCCTGGACGTTCCGTCCCACGGGGCTGTCAAGTGGGCCTTCCTGGCCGGCCTGGTGGCCAACGCCGGACTCGTGGCCGCCGAACTGACCGGCGGGCACTCCCGCCACGTGACCATGGCCCTAGCCGAGCTACGGCGGGGCGGCCAGCGGAAGCGTTACCGCGAGTTCGCTTTCTGCACGGCCTTCTCGCTGGTGTTCCTTGGCCTGGACGTCATATTCGGCGAGATCGTCTTCGACTGGTCCGGTCCGGTCCAGCCGCTCGTCCCCCTGGCCGCCCTATACGGCCTGTTCGCCTACGAAGACGCCTACGTGCGGGCCGGCCAGTCGGTCCCGCTCTCCTAGGCCACGATCCGGAGCACGACGATGACCACTGACGGAACCACCGCCGGGCTCTCCAGCTATCCGCCCGAGGAGACCTGGGACCACGTGGAGTCCCTGGACGCCGCCGCTTGGCCCACGAAGGTCCGGCGGGCCCATCGCCTCGTTCCCACCACCTGCTTCAACTGCGAGGCCAACTGCGGCCTGCTGGCCTGGGTGGACAAGGAGACGGGCCGGATCACCAAGTTCGAGGGAAACCCGGTTCACCCGGCCAGTCGGGGCCGGAACTGCGCCAAAGGCCCGGCCACCATCAACCAGGTCGAGGACCCCGAGCGGATCTTGTACCCGATGAAGCGGGTCGGCGAGCGAGGAGAGGGCCTCTGGGAGCGCATCAGTTGGGACCAGGCACTCGACGACATCGGTAGTCGGATCGGCCGGGCGTTCCGCGAGAACCGCCACCACGAGGTCATGTACCACGTCGGTCGGATGGGCGACGACAGCTACATGGAACGGGTGCTTCACTCGTGGGGAATCGACGGCCACAACAGCCACACCAACATCTGCTCTAGCGGTGCCCGGGTGGGCTACGCCTCCTGGATGGGCTTCGACCGACCGTCGGCCGACTTTGCCAACGCCAAGGTGATCTTCCTCATTTCATCGCACCTAGAGGCCGGCCACTACTTCAACCCCCACGCCCAGCGGATCATCGAGGGGCAGCAGAACGGCGCGACCGTCATCTGCGTCGACCCGCGCCTGTCCAACACGGCCTCCAAGGCCGACCACTGGTTTTCAGCGTGGCCGGGCACCGAGGCCTTCCTGCTGCTGGCCATCGCCCGCCTACTGGTCGAGAACGACACCTGGGACCAGGCCTTCTTCGAGCGTTGGGTCAACTGGGAGACCTTCCTTCGGGAGGCCCGACCCGACCTGGACCCGGTGTTTGACAACGTGGGCCCAGCCCTGCTCGACCACTACGCCGACTACACGCCGGCCGCCGCGGCCCGGATGTGCGGTATCGACGAGGACCGCATCCGGACCGTGGCCGACATCATCGGCGACGGCCTAGGGGCCTTCGCATCACACACCTGGCGGGCTTCGTCGGCGGGCAACGAGGGTGGCTGGATGGTGGCCCGGTGCCTCCAATTCCTGAATGTGCTGACCGGCTCGGTGGGCACCGAGGGTGGGACCAACGCCAACGGCTGGAACAAGTTCATACCCGTTACCCCGGCCCACCCCGAACCCCAGGGTCGTTGGAACGAGCTCCAGTGGCCCATCGAGTACCCGCTCTCCCACCATGAGCTGTCGATCCTGCTGCCCCACTTCCTGAAAGCCGGGCGGGCCACGCTGGACACCTACTTCACCCGCGTCTACAACCCGCTGTGGACCAACCCCGACGGTTTCACCTGGATGGAGGTGCTTCGGGACCCGGAGAAGATCGGCTGCCATGTGGCGCTGACGCCGACCTGGAACGAATCGGCGTGGTTCGCCGACTACGTGCTCCCCATGGGGCATGCCTCGGAGCGCCACGACGTATCCAGTTTTGAGACCCACAACGGCCGGTGGATCGGGTTCCGCCAGCCGGTCGCCCGGCGCCACCGCGAGTTGGACGGCGAGGTGTTCGAGCGCACCTACGAGGCCAATCCGGGCGAGGTGTGGGAGGAACAGGAGTTCTGGATCGACCTGTCGTGGCGCATCGATCCGGACGGCTCGCTGGGCATCCGGTCCCAGTTCGAGAGCTGGGAGAACCCGGGAACCCCGCTGACCCTCGACGAGTACTACACGATGCTCTTCGAGAGGTCGGTTCCCGGCCTTCCTGAGGCAGCCGAGGCCGAGGGCCTCGCGCCTTTGGAGTACATGCGGCGCAAGGGGTCATTCGCCCTTCCCGGAGACCAGGTAAAGGTGTACGAACGGGACGTACCGGAGGTCGACCTGGTCGGCGCCGACCGCGACGAAGACGGGGTGTGGCGTCGGCCGGGCACGGCCGGCTCCTACGAGTCGCTGGACGACATCGCCGGCCACATGCCGTTCATCGGCGACGGCTCGCCGGCCGTGGACATTAACGGTCAGGCCAAGCTCGGCTTCCCGACGCCGTCCAAGAAGCTGGAGCTCTTCTCGGAGACAATTCGCGACTGGGGGTGGCCCGAGTACGCGCTCCCGGCCTTCATCCGGAGCCAGGTCCACTGGGAGGACCTGGACCTGACGGCCGGTGAGCGGATCCTCGTGCCGACGTTCCGGATCCCCACCCTGATCCACACCCGATCGTCCAACAGCCAGTGGCTGAACGAGATCAGCCACCGCCATCCGCTGTGGTTGCATCCGTCAGACGCCGAACAGCTGAACATTGAAGAGAACGGCCTAGTCCGCATCACGACCCGGATCGGCCACTTCGTCATCTCGGCGTGGCGTACGGAGGGGATCCGTCCCGGCGTGGTTGCGGCCAGCCACCACATGGGCCGTTGGCGGTTGGAAGAGGAGGCGGCCCGCTCCTGGGGGACGGGTAAGGCCTCCATCGACCGGGACGACGACGGCCGGTGGCGGCTCCGCCGGGAGCACGGTCAGGCGTCCTATGGGAGCGACGACCCGGACACCGGGCTGATCTGGTGGACCGACACCGGCGTGCACCAGAACCTGACCTTCCCCGTACAGCCCGATCCGATCAGCGGTATGCACTGCTGGCTTCAGCGGGTCACGGTGGCCCCGGCAGAGGCCGGCGATGCCTACGGCGACGTCGTGGTCGACACCGAGGCCTCGCACCGCGTCTTCGAGGAATGGCTTGCTAAGACCCGGTCCGGTCCTGGACCCGGTGGGCTGCGTCGACCCCTGTGGATGGCCCGGCCGGTCAAGCCGAAAGCCACCGCCTTCGGCTACGACAGCTGACCGTCGGCGCCGACCAGGTTCCCGTGTCGGCCGGATTACAGGTAGGCGTTGGCCGTCAGGTCGGCGGGAACGATTGAGTCGACCACGGCTCGCAGCGTGGCTTCGAAGAGCGACGGCAGGTCGCTGCTAGTGGCCAGGGCCTCACGGGTTGCCGGGTCTAGGTCCGGGTCGTCGAGGTCGGCCAGCACCGAGGTGCGGCGGTGGTCGGCTGGGACGAGGTCGTCCAGCATGGTGGTCACGATGAAGCCACCCACGCACGCCGTGATGGCCCGCAGGGCGTCGCGGGCCGCCTCGCCCACCACCCCGGACTCTTGCAACTCGCGTGCCATGGCCAACTCCAGATGCTGGGCGTGGAGCGACGCAGCCCCGTGGGCGCTGGCTAACCGGGTGATCTCCCGGTGGGTGATGGCGCTCTCCCAGATGAGGCGGGCCACAGCCAGGACACGGTCGCGCGCCGTGTCGCCCTCCACAGGGGCCTCGGCCAGCCGGGCACCGTGGCGGCGGACCAGAGCGGTGATCAGCTCGGCGCGGTTCCCGACGTGCCAGTAGATGGTGGTTGTGGCCACGTCCAGCTCGTTGGCCAGGCTCCGCATGGTCAGGGCGTCGGCCCCGTCAGCCTCGACCATGGTGATGGCCCGGTCCAGGATCTCTGGGGCTCCGATGCCAGCCCGGCGCCCGGAGTGCCGGGGACCCTCGCCGGTCGGTTCGGGTAGCGACATTTTCGGTGCCTCGGGGTTGTGTTCCATGCGCGATCTCTGCGACAGTGTACAAGATCGAGTAGAACACTGTCCAAGAGGCAATCGCTGCCCGAGGACCGAGAAACCGGAGGAAACCATGGACCGCCAGGTCAGCACCGGCGACGAGCCGTACATCGTTGTCTCGTCCGACACCCACGCCGGGCTGCAGTGTGAGGAATACCGGCCGTACCTGGACTCCGCCCTCCACGAGGAGTTCGACGGCTACGTGGCCGAGCGCCACAAGCACCGCCAAATCGCCGAGGAAGTAAACGCCGAGTTTCTTGCCGAGTGGGAGGGCGAGAACGAGTGGGGCCTGCAGGGCGCCTACGACCCGGAGGTCCGCGACCCGGTGCTGGACGCCGACGGCGTGGCCGGCGAGATCATCTTCGCCGACGGCGACGCTGTCACCGGCCAGGAGTCCCCACCCTTCGGTGCAGGCCTGGCCGCCGGCATGATCACCGACCCCCGGCTGGCCTTCGGGGGGGCCCGAGCACACAATCGCTGGTTGGAGGAGTTCTGCGCTACCGAACCGGTGCGCCGTGCCGGGGTGGCGCTGGTGCCGGCTACCCATGACGTGGATCTGGCTGTGGCCGAAGTCGAGTCCTTGGCCGGCCGGCCGGGCATCAAGGGCGTAATGGTCCCGACCATGTGGCACGGCTTCCCGGCCTACGGGTCCGACCACTACGACCGCTTCTGGGCGGCGTGCGCCGACGCCGGACTGGTCGTGCACACCCACTCGGGCGAAGCCGACTTCCGAAGCTATGGCGAGAACGTGGCCATGTACATCAGCGAGGTGCCGTTCTGGACCCATCGGATCCTCTGGCAGCTCCTCTTCTCCGGGAAGTTCGACAAGTACCCGAACCTCCGCTACGCGGTGGTCGAGTGCGGTTCCTACTGGGTGGGGGACCTCCTCTGGAAGGCCGACGTCAACTTCGGGGCCAGTTGGAAGGTCAAGAAGATGGGCTCCCGGATGAAGGGGCTCATCACTCGCCTCCCGTCGGAGTACTTCGGGACGAACGTGTTCATCGGTGCCTCCACCATGTCGGTCGAGGAGATCCGGCGCAGGCACACAAACGGCATCGACGCCCTGATGTGGGGTACGGACTACCCGCACCCCGAGGGATCGTGGCCCCACACTCGGGAACGTCTGGAGAACGACTTCCGGGACGTCTCCATCGAGGACGCCCGGCTACTGCTGGGCCTCAACGCAATCGACTGCTACGGGCTGGACGAGGCGGGCCTGCGCCAGGTTGCCGACCGGGTCGGACCGACCCCGGAGCAGCTAGGCCAGGACCCCGGCCTGCGTACCGCCGAAGGAGCCACCCGCACCGCTCGGTGGTGGCTCGACGAGTACGGCTGCGAGATGCAGTACGCCTGACCGGACCGACCAGGGAGACCACGCCATGAGCGAACGACACGTCGTCATCTCGGCCGACAGCCACTGCGGAGCCGACCTCTGGGACTACAAGGGGTACCTGGAGTCCAGGTACCACGAGGAGTTCGACGACTGGGCCCGGTCCGTCGAGGCAGCCCAGGCCCGCATCGCTGAACAGTTCAAAGACTCTCCCCGGTCCACGTTGAACGTGGGCGTGGACGGAGACCCTGCCGAGGACGGCGACCGGAACTGGTCAAGCGAACGGAGGTTGCGGGAGCAGGAGGCCGACGGGGTGGTGGCCACCGTGCTATTCCCCAACACACAGCCGCCATTTGCCCCGGCGGCGGCCAGCCAGTTCGAGGCCCCGCCTTACAACGACGACATGGAGCACAGGTGGGCCGGCCTGCGGGCCCACAACCGCTGGCTGCTGGACCTCGTCTCTGAGGCCCCGGAACGGAGGGCCGGCATCGTCCAGATCTTCCTAGGTGACGTGGAGGGCTCGGTGGCCGAGATTGAGTGGGCGGCCGAGAACGGACTCCGAGGTGGGATCCTCGTCCCCGGCGCCCCGCCCGACTCGCCGTTCGACCCGCTCTACTCCAAGGCCTATCGGCCGATTTGGGAAGCAGCGGCGGCCAACGACATGCCGCTGAACCACCATTCGGGTGGGGCGACGCCGAGCTTCGGCAGCCACTTCCCGGCCTCGCTGGCCATCTTCCTGCTGGAAGTCTCCTGGTGGAGCCACCGGGGGCTCTGGCACCTGATGTTCTCCGGGGTTTTCGAACGCCACCCAAACCTGCAGTGGGTCAACACCGAGACAGGGACGGCTTGGGTGCCCGACACGCTTGAGAAGTTGGACTCCTTCTACGACCGGATGAAGTACTCCACCTACGGGTCGGAGTCCATCTTTGGGGGCATGGCGGTGGCGGAGATGTCGCTGCGACCGTCTGAGTACTGGCAGCGGCAGTGTCATGTGGGAGCCAGCTTCCTGCGTCCCACCGAGACCGAGATCGTGCGTCAGATCGGCATTGACAACGTGATGTGGGGCTCGGACTACCCGCACATCGAAGGCTCCCACCCCCACACCGACAAGCATCTGCGCTTGACGTTCGGGCAGATGACCGAGGACGAGGCCACCAAGTTGCTGACCACTAACGTGGCGAAGCTCTACAAGTTCGACGTCGAGAAGCTGCGGCCCCTGGCCGAGTTGCACTGCCCGACCAAGGCCCACGTGGCCAGCGGCATCTCCTACTCGGAGATCCCCGAGAAGGCCAAGGGCTGTCCAGGCATGGCCCCGCAGAACCAGACCCAGGAGGTGGTCGCTTGAGCGGGCCCCCACCGCTGGAGGTCGCCGGCTCGGTCGCCGTCGTCACCGGTGGGGCCAACGGCATTGGGCGGGGGGTCGTCCGGGCCCTGCTGGAAGCCGACGCCACGGTGGTCGTGGCCGACGTCGAGCAGGATGTGATGGACACCACGGTGGCCGCCCTGTCGGCGTCCCACCCGGGGCGGGTGTCGGGGATCCTGACCGACGTGTCCGATGACGCCTCGGTCGAGGCGTTGGCCGACCAGGTATTCGCCGTGCACGGCCAGTGCAACCTGTTGTTCAACAACGCTGGCGTCGGGTCGGGTGGCGGCGGCCGTGTCTGGATGCACGAGCCCAACGACTGGCGCTGGTGCTACGGCGTCAACGTGTTCGGGGTGGCCCACGGCATCATGGCCTTTGTGCCCCGGATGCTGGAGTCGGGCGAGCCGGGGCACATCGTGAACACCTCGTCGGGTGACGGGGGCTTCGCTCCGGTACCGACGGCGGCCCTCTACGCCTCTAGCAAAGCCGCAGTGAGTTGCATGACCGAGTCGCTGGACCACCACCTCCGTCAGGATTCCGGGGTCATGGGGGCATCGGTCTTCTACCCGTCGGGCGGGCTCATGGACACCGGCCTGTTCACCTCTCAGAGGAACCGGCCGCTGGAGTTGGAGCGGGTCCGGGGGAGCACCGGTCGGGCAAGCATGACGTTCACCGAGATGAAGGACCGCCTGGAGAAGGCCGGTCGGACCGTGAAGGTTGCCGACCTAGACGAGCTCGGCCGCTTTGTCGTGGAGTGCGTGGCCCGGCGCCAGTACGTGATCGGCCGAGAGCTGGAACGGACGGTCGAGCTGCTCCACACCCGGGCCGACGCCATCGGCCGCTTCGAGATGCCCCCACCCCACGACATGGGCCTCTGACCGCTATCGGTTAGCGGGCGTGCGCGCCCTCCAACGAGACAGCCAGCCCCTCGTTGTTGGCCGGCCGGCTTCGAGACAGGAACGCCCCAGCATCGGCCAGGAGAAACTGGCCGGTAATGCACCGGGCCAGGTCGCTGCACAAGAACACGGCCAGGCGGGCCAGCTCGTCGTGCTCGACCATGCGCCGCAGCGGGGTGGCAGCCACCAGGGCGGCCATGCGTTCCTCGGTGAAGGCGGCGGCCACCGTTTCGGTGAGGGTGGTCCCTGGGGCGATGGCGTTCACCCGGATCTCTTCGGGGCCCAACTCGACGGCCATGGTGGTCACCAGGTGGTTCACCGCTGCCTTGGCCGCTGCATAGGCCGCGTTGTAGGGCGCCGGACGGGTGGTCTCTCCGGACGTCACGAACAGGATGGATCCCCCGCCCGTCCCGGCCATCACCGCCGCTTCGGCCCGCCCGCACAGTGCAGCCTGGATCAGGTTCTGGCCGACGATGTCCCGCCAGTCGTCGCCTCCGTATTCCACGAACGGCCGGGGTCGTCGTCCCGGGGGGAGCATCCCGACGTTGTTGACGGCCAGGTCCAGGCCGCCTAGCCGGTTGACGGTCGCATCGACCAGGGCGTCGACCGCTTCGTCGTCCCGGCAGTCGGCGGGCAGCGCCACGGCCCGCCCGCCCTCGGCGGTGATCTCCGCCACCACGGCCTCGGCCCGGTCGCCGACCAGGTCGTTGACGGCCACCGCGGCTCCGGCCCGAGCCAGCCAGCGGGCGACCTCCCGTCCGATACCGGCCCCGGCTCCGGTCACCAGGGCGTTGCGTCCGGTGTGGTCGATGGCGATGGTCATGTCGGGGTTGTCCCTTCTCGGGTGTCGGAGTCCGGGCGGTGAGCTGAGCCGGTAAGCAGGGCCAGGACCTCGTCCACCGCCCCGTCGGCCCGTGCTTCAATGGTCGCCTGGTCCACCCCGCCGATCGGGTGCTGGACGTAGACCACCCGAAGGTCGGGCAGCCCCAGGTCGACCGCCGTCCGGTCGGCCAGCGGACGTAGTTCCCCGGTGGCCACCAGGACAGTGGGCAGCCCGGCGGTTTCCAGTCTCACGGTGTCGTGGACACTCCACGACGTACAGCTGCCTCAATCGGCAGTGCCGGTGAGGACCAGCTCCACCTCCTCGGCGAGTCGTCCCAGGACCTGGTCCTCGCACGGGACAGCGGCGTTCTTGACCTCCACAAGGGTCACCTCGGCGCCGGTGCGCCGGGCTAGGCGATCGGCCAGGCGGTGCAGCAGGACGTCGGCATTGGGCTTCCGGTTGTCCAGGATCCCGATGCGTCGACCGGCCAGCACCGGGGGCGAGGGGGCCAGGACGGCCGGCGGGGCGCATGTCGGGCCGTCGGGTCGGTGCACGTACATGGGGTCTCCTAGGGCTCGACGGGGAGGGTCACGCTGCGGGTCATGCCCCAACTAGGGATAACCGAGCTGTGCTTGCCGGCCCCCCCTACAACCAGGATCCGGATATTGCCCGGATGTGCGGTCATCGGCGTGGGGGCGTCGTCGTCCAGGTGCTCCATCCACGGTGCCCAGGCTCGGAGGTCGAAGGCCCGGGTCAGCTCGCCGGCCGGCAGCCGGGCCTGCTGGAACAGGTAGGACGACACGTCGTTCCGGGACCAGCCCGCCCGGGCGCAGGTGGCGGCGTGCTCCGGGCACAGGGCGACCAGGTACTCCCCCTGGCTGATGCAGGCGTTGTTCTGGGCCGTGGTGGTCATAGCTGAGGCCACCTTGTCCAGGATCCGGGCCGGGTGGTCGGACTCCATGTCGTGGACGTTGTGGGGGGCCTCTCCGCAGTGGACGGTCACCGCTGACGGTGAATCCACCCCGATACTGGGGGCATAGCCAGCCCAGGGCGAGGCATCGAGGTTCTCGGCCACGCAGTACCCGTATTTGGCCGGCCCACCCTGGGTGGAAGCGTCGCCGTCGCCCGATGTGGCGCCGGCGACGTGGAGGAGAACCAGCCGAACGGCCCGGCCGGTGGCGGCGTTGGCCCGGTTCCCGGGTCCGAAGGCCCCGAGCCCGCCGTTGTAGCCGGCGGTCCGGGCCACCTCGCCATGGACTACCAGCAGAGGGGCCACGCAGTGGGTGGTGGCGTTGACGCCCCTCAGGTTGAGCTCGGGTCGGGCCAGGGCCCTCACAGCCGACACCACGACCGGGAGGTGTTCGGGTCGGCATCCAGCCATCACGGCGCTGACGGCGATGGTCTGTCGAGAGGCCTCGCCGAACCTGGGGGGCAGGACGGCCACCACCTCGTCGGGGTCGGCACCGCCGCATCCGGACAGCATTTCGGCGACCCGTTCCGGGGTGGGGGCGACCACCGGGAGGCCGTCGCCCCAGCCGTGGCCGGCCAGCGAGGCTGTCACGTCCCCGTCGTCGGGGATTTCCAGCAGGTTAGTAGTGTCTACAGACATCAGACGTAAGTCTGTCTGATGTCGACTAGGTTGGCAAGTACGCCGGGAGGGGCGCGTGACATGGCCGCACGACGAGGGGTGACCGCCGACCAGGTCGTCGCGGCGGCGCTGGCTGTTCTGGACGAGGCCGGACGGGTGACCGACGTGCGACCGGCCGCGGTGGCCAAACGCCTGGGGATCCGGAGCCAGTCCCTCTACGCCCACGTAGACGGAGCGGCAGGGCTCCGACGCCTACTGGCCCTGCGGTCGCTCGATGACCTGGCCGAGGCGGTGACCACAGCCGCCGTGGGGCGATCCGGTCGGGACGCCGCCGAAGCCGTGGTTCGGGCCCACCTGTCGTTCGCTCTGGCGTACCCGGGCCGGTTCAGCGCGGCCATCCACCCACCCGGAGGGGATCCCGACCTGGAGGCCGCCGTTAACCGGGTCAGTCGCCCGTTGCAGACCGTCCTGCAGTTCCTGGGCCTGGACGACGGGCCCCGAGTGCACTGGACGCGCCTGCAACTGGCCGTCACCGCTGGGTTCGCCTCCCTGGTCCACGGTGAGCAGCTCACCCTGGCTCCCGGAGCCGACGACACGGTGGAGCACCTGGTGGCCATGCTGCTCGGCCATCTGGACGACATGGTCGGTGCTGGCCCACTGGTGACTAGCGGGCCCTAGGTCAGGCGGGTCCGGACACGACGGTGACCGGGTCGGGGACCCGGTCACCGGGATGGCGGAAGGTGTGGGATTCGAACCCACGGTGACCCGGAGGCCACAACGGCTTTCGAGGCCGCCCCATTCGTCCGCTCTGGCAACCTTCCGTCGCCGAGACTACTGAGGTGCCGCTGGGCGGCCAACCGAGCGTTGCTTCAGCGACGGTCGGCGAAGAACCGGGTGAGGAGGGCCGCGCCCTCGTCAGCCCGGACCCCGGGCACGACGGCGAACTCGTGGTTGAGGCGTGGGTCCGCCCCAAGGTGGTAGAGGGAGCCGGCCGCCCCGGCCTCCTCATTGGCCGCCCCCCAGACCACACGACCGACCCGGGCCGCCCAGGCGGCGCCGGCACACATGGGGCAGGGCTCCAGCGTCACGACCAGCGTGGCGCCGTCGAGACGCCACGAGCCGACGGCCGTTGCGGCATCCCGGAGGGCTAGGACCTCAGCGTGGGCCGTGGGGTCACCGGTCCCCTCACGTTCATTGTGGCGCCGGGCTACCACCCGGCCGTTTACCGCCACCACGGCGCCGATCGGCGCCTCACCGGCCTCCGCTGCAGCCTCCGCTTCAGCTAGGGCCAGGCCCATGAGGTCGTGGTCGGACGGCCCGGGTTCGATCAGGGGGGCGGGGTGCTGGTCCACCCGGTCGACGATAGGCCCAGGCGCCGAGGCACCCGTCCTCGAGCGTGGCGGCCAGGTGATCTGCGGCACCCCGGGGGTTCCGCTGAGAGCTGCTGCCTTCCGGCCCTGACTCGGTTCACGGGCTCCGGTCGCACAGGACCCGACCGCCACACTCCAGAACGGGTGCCCGACAACGATACCCCTGTTGCCCGGATCGCACCCTGGGGGACGTTCCGGCCTTCCGTATCCCGTCGTCGGGCTGGATACCCTTGGCGCCCGGATCCCGGCTCCCGGGTCGGGTCCCGGAGGGATGCGAGAGCGGACGATTCGGCACGCCTGGAACGCGTGTGTGGCTTCACGGTCACCGTGGGTTCGAATCCCACTCCCTCCGCCGAACTGACGCCTTGACGCCACCGGTCGGGGTCTCGGGGCCG
>ENA-UPTF01000280-UPTF01000280.1-marine-metagenome-genome-assembly--contig:-NODE-280-length-36480-cov-4.489850_pt1 | contig 36480 bp, 34 predicted proteins | sample MGYA00238166_ERZ767019 | MGnify/ENA primary metagenome ERZ767019 (study PRJEB28930, sample SAMN06266391) | marine metagenome | isolation source: Sea water from 250 m depth | place: Atlantic Ocean | study... | reverse complement strand
GTGAGCGTGGCCAAGTTGGTTAAGGCGCCAGGTTGTGGCCCTGGAGATCGAGGGTTCGAATCCCTTCGCTCACCCCACGACTGCTCGAGGAATATTTTTGTTCGTTTAAGATAAGCTTTGAGAACATTGAATGAATAGGATCATCTTAATTATTCAGCAGTCGAGCTAAATCGGTTAAATTGGAGTTATAGAACTAGGAATCAAATAGTGAATTTAGAAGAGGTTGCGTCATGTGTGACCAGATTGATTCGAAAATTCTCATGTGTTCGTAGTTTAAGTTAGTGAACCAACAAAGTTATTTATTTCTGAATAGGCAGTGATTTGCCTGAAAGTTTAGTCATATTGCCCGAATTCCCTCAAAATATACGAGTCATCAATCAAGGTGAACCCGATGGGCAGGACTGGGCGTTTAAAATTACTTCCTCATCTGGCCGGGATGTTTTCGCCGTTGCTATTAGCCCAGTTAATAATTCCCGTACTGGACCCACTTGGTCTTATATCTTTGATGCTGACGGCTTAACCACTGTAGATTTAGGCACACCTAATTCTTTTGCCAATTTAGAAAAAGCTTACTCAAGGACTGGGATTTCCGTCAGAGAAATAGATAGGTTAATAATCACTCACGGTCATTCAGACCATGATGGTACGGTTCCAGAATTTTTATCTAAAAGTGGGGCGGAATTCTGTGCCCACGAGAGTTATTCGGCATTAAAAGGATTTGATCAATGGGACATTCAGGATCGTACTTCCTCACCTCTTCAGATCGAGTTGGAGCAGCTTGGGCGGGAGAAAATTGAAAGAAATGTCTACAAAGAAAGATATGAATTGCATGAAGCATATTATGAGGCTCGGAAAACAACTTCCGTAGATAGAAATTTGGTAGATGGCAGTACTATCTCGGATGCCACAATATTTTCAACACCAGGGCATTCTCCAGATCAGATATGTGTTCAGATAGATGATTTGATACTCACCGGGGACCATGTTCTACCCGAAATAACTCCCCATCCCACGTCCAAAATGGTGTTTAGAAAGGACATTAAAAAATCTCCTTTAGTGGAAGCATTAAGTGAGGAGCATTTATATGGACTGGGGACGTACATAGAGTCCTTAGGAAAAGTTATTGCTCTGGGTGAAGAAGTGCGGTTACTTCCAGCTCATCGTTTATTTAATCAGGGCCAATTGAACTTATGTGGAGTGGAGAGAGCATCTGATATAGTCCTTCATCATCAGAGAAGGCTAGAGAGACTTTACGGTCACATAGGAAGAGGTAAAAGTAATCTCACGGATTTGACTACTAGCTTATTTGAACGCAGCAAGTTGCTAGGAGGAAATCTCATGGCAGCCTTGTCAGAAGTAGTTGCCCATTTAGAATTACTAGATGACGTTGGTGATATAGAAATCTCTAATGAAGGATCAATGACCCTTATAGACTCGGAGACACCTCTCTACGTAGACTTTATCAAGAATATTGCGATAGATTCCTAGCTAATATATAAAAGTTCCCCAAGAATATAAATCTTAGGCGCCTGTAGCTCAGCGGATAGAGCACTGGTCTTCGGAACCAGGTGTCGGGGGTTCGAATCCCTCCAGGCGCGCCAACTTTATAATTTTAACGACTTGAACGCCAAAAAGATGTGAATAGATATTTTCTATCATGGATTTTAGCTTTTAAGAGTAGTACGGGGATATAGATTCGCGGTGGTACTACCGGTCGGAAAGAACAACGAGTGCTTCTGAGGCTTCTTTTTCTAATACCTCTATATCATCGCCGCTGAAAATAATGTGTCCCATTTTTCTACCCGGACGTACGCTTTCCTTCCCATACATGTAAATTCTGGCCCTACCTGTCTTTAGAATTAGATCAGTCGTTTCCACACGTGACAGTGTTGTAGCTTCGTCACCTAACACATTAAGTAATACGGTACTACCAATGCGAAGAGGTTGTGATATGGAAAGGCCGCATAAAGCCCTGACTTGATGCTCGTATTGGGAGATGGAGAAGGAATCAATAGTGTGGTGACCAGAGTTATGTGGTCTTGGGGCAATTTCATTTACGAGGATTTGATCCGGGTTCACTAGGAATAGTTCTACACAAAATACTCCAGGATCTCCTATTGATTTTATGACTTCTTTCGCCAGGTTTTGAGCAGCCAATTCAGTTGATGGATCAATTCTTGCTGGGCACATACTCATACGTAGGATCCCATTTTCATGTTTATTTTCGGTAGCAGGGTATGTAATACAGGTTCCATCTGCACCCTGTACCACCACGACGGATAGTTCCATCTCAAAAGGAACCACCCTTTCAGCCACCCAGGGTCCTTCTCCAGTGATTTGTGAACTCATATGATCTCTTTCCTGCTCCGTGTTTATACGCCATTGTCCATGACCGTCGTAGCCCATTGTGGCTGTTTTTACAATCCAGGGTAGTTCTTGGGCCACTTTTACGAGATCACTAGGGCGACTAATCACTTGATACTCAGATACAGGAAAACCATTGTCGCGTAGGAATTGTTTCTCTTTGATTCTATTTTGTGCTAGGCCTAAGCTTTTACTGCTTGGCCTTGTGGGTTTATGGGATTGGATAGATTCAACTAGTTCAACGGGAATGTTTTCCCATTCAAGAGAAACAGCGTCCACGGTAGAAACGAATTCATTCAGAGTATTTGCATCATTGAAAGGGGTATTGAATTTATGTGTGGCGAACCTTTTTGCAGGGGCGGTTTCAGATGGGTCCCATACCGCAACCTTGTAACCCATTCTGAGTGCCGCTTCTGCGAAAAAACCTCCGAGCTGACCACCGCCGAGCATCCCTAAGGTACTGGAAGGGGGTGTTTTAATATTTTTATTCACCTTTTCTATTGCCTTTTGCGGCAGGGTCATCTAGAACCATATTGGTAAGTGATTTTCTCCACTCAATTAGTTTTGTTTCGACGTTTTCATCCGAAATGGCTAGAATTTCGGCTGCGAGTATTGCTGCGTTTTCCGCTCCTCCAATCGCAACGGTTGCTACCGGTACTCCACGAGGCATCTGCACGATGGACATTAAAGAATCCATACCTTTGAGATGTTCGAGTGGTACAGGGACACCAATCACAGGGATAATCGTTTTTGCTGCTAACATTCCAGGTAAATGGGCGGCGCCACCCGCGCCAGCTATAATTACTTTAATACCCCTTTTCGATGCGGACTCTGCGTATTCAAAGAGCCAATCTGGAGTTCTGTGGGCGGAAACTACCCTCAATTCATGAGGAATACCTAATTGCTCCAAAATAGCTGTTCCTTTCTCCAATAATGGGAAATCGGAAGTACTTCCACCTATGACACCTACTATTGGGGATTCCACAATTTTTTTCCTCCTGCATCTTTCTTTCCTGCTCCGGCTTCGCTCTTCGAGACCGTTATACTATCGGATCATTTAATCCTTTGATTCAGATAGCGCCTGGGCTTTGATATAGTCCTCGGAACTTTTTCGGTCATTTCCGATCATGTGGTACACGATACTTCTGTGTCTATAGGCCGACCAGTAGCAGTCGTCTAGTTCGATAGCTTTTGACAGGTCTTCTATTGAAGAGGCAAGGTCTCCCACATCCGAATGCGCTAAACCCCGATTATGGTAGGCATCTTTATACTGGGAATCTAGCTCGATGGCTTTGTTGAAATATTCTATTGCTTCTTTAAAATATCCCAGGCACATTTTTGCCACGCCTATATTGTTCCAGGTTAGTGCATGGTCCGGACATATTTTACTTGCTTTCTGTAGTTGTACCAGCGCATTTTCATTGTCACCCGCATTAGCAAAAGCATTTCCAGTACTAAAATGCTTCTGCCATGTCAGTGTTTTATCTTTCATATCACCCATATTATTTAAATAGTAACGCGGAAGGGAAGGCTATTGTAAAATTGTAGGCACCATGAACACTTCACAAGACGGAATATTGTTGTCATTCCAGCCCATTCAAGGTATGAGGGATGCCAGTCCCTTGGAATTGAGGGTGAAAAATGAGGTCATCAATTCTGTGAGTAAGCTTCTTGCCGAAAATGGATTTGAAATGGCAGACTACCCAATAATTGAACCTACGGAACTGTTCGTAAAGAAATCTGGGGGAGATATTGGGGGGAGGCTATATTCCTTTGTAGATCCAGGCGGAAATCGAGTAAGTCTCAGACCGGAATTCACATCCTCTGTGATTCGTTCTTTTTTGTTAGAGAGATCTCCGAATGCCGGAATGAGGCGCCAGTATGCAGGACCAGTATTCAGATATTCAGACGGGAAATATACGAATGAACTAAAGCAGTTCACTCAGATAGGTTGTGAGTTGATTGGTTCCGATTCCCTGCAATCTGATGTGCAAATTTTGAAATTAGCTTTGCAAGCTGTGTCTTATACAGATACACCAAGTGTTACCGTCAGGATGGGCAATATTGGACTTATTAGATCTCTTCTTACGGGACAGGGATTAAATGAGACAATTTGCTTTTTTGTTCTTTCTAATTTAGCAACCCTTAGGGCGGGAGTTATGAGTTCCATCGAATTGGTTAAAAGAGCCACCGACCTCGGATTGGTAAGTGACTTGCAAGGGCAAAAGGATCAGGGGCAGCAATTACTCGACAAAGAGTATATTCGATCTCATCTCTCCGAGAACTTGTCTGGCAATACAGGTCGCAGATCTAGGTCGGACATCATCAACCGGCTTGTCGCGAAAGAAAATACTAAAGTCGATGCTAAATCTTTATCCAAAGCCATTGATCAACTGACTCTTTTCTTGAAGATTGTGGAAGGCGAAGTAGGCCGTGGACAATTGTTGGATATCAGGAATGAGTTTGGGGAAGAGGTTCAGGAAAAGATTAACGAATTGATTTCTATAATTGAGGGAGTAGAAGATTTTGAATCACTTAGTGTTAGATATATCTTAGATTTTTCCACTAATAGAGGTCTAACATACTATAGTGGTTTGATATTTGATATCAGTCTAGATGGTGCCGGTGATACTGTCGTTGGCGGGGGTGGGAGGTATGATGGGTTGGTGAGAATGTTAGGCGGTAGCGAGGATGTTCCTGCGGTTGGATTTGCGATTAATGTTGATTCCCTCTTATCCTCAGGCGCCCAGCATAGATTTACAGAAAAAAAATGATGATGTTTATTGGATATTATGACCTCTGAAACTGCACCCATAATTGTAGCGATTCCGAGTGACGGAGCTCTTTATGAATCAACTTTGAAATTTCTGGATTCTTGTGGCCTTAAGGTTACTAGGGAAAACAGTCGGCGGTATACAGCTACGATTCCATTCATGTCTGGGGTCTCTGTTCTATTCCAGCGAGGAGCTGATATAACTGGAAAAGTTGAGGACGGTAATGCAGATTTAGGAATCTTAGGGCATGACAGATTTTTGGAGATTCGGCGCGAAGACGGTCCTGCGGCATCAATTATAGAAAATTTAGGTTTTGGATCATGTTTACTTGCCATAGGCGTACCTGATTCTTGGATTGATGTAAGCTCCGTTGCGGATCTAGCAGACGTATCTGGTGAATTTCGAGCTAAGGGAGAAACGATAAGAATTGCAACGAAATTTCCCCGTCTTGTAGAACGATTTCTTTTGAAGAATGGTGTAAGTCATTTCTCACTTGTTGAATCTAGTGGGACTTTAGAGGTGGCTCCAGAGATGGGCTTTGCCGACATAATAGTGGACATAACTGCCACGGGAACAACTATGAGAGAAAATCAGTTGAAACTGATTCATGGAGGAACCGTCATTGAATCGGAGGCATGTTTGATAGGTAATACAGAGTCTTTGTTACGTCCGGGGATACACTCGATTGGTGAGGCCTTCGTAAGTACTATTAGGGCATATATGGGTTCCGGTCAGTGACATAAGGTGATATCCAACTTTAATTTCTAACACACGGTAAATATTTTGAAAGAAATACCATGGAAGAGCGAAATTCCAAATATTGGTTGTATGTGGATATATGCTAAGCACGTATTTGATTCTGATGCCCTTATAGAAAAGTTTGTAGGCTTGTAGGGCAGTGCCAAATCTACCGACCCATATCCATTTTGCCCTGGAGTCTCTATCGCAGATACAGGGCTTTGACGTTGAAGATCAAACGGCTGCGTATATTTTAGGATCTACTGCACCAGATATTAGAGCTATAACCAAGAAGAACAGGTCTGTATACCATTTTGTAGATTTAGACTTTAAAGGAGTAGGAGAGGGGCTTAGGAATTTGGTGAATAAACACGGGGATGCAAATAAGTTAACGGAATCGAACCCTGAGGCGATTTCGTTTATGGCGGGATACGCATCACACTTGGTTCTTGATGAAACTTGGATCACAACTGTATATAGACCAAATTTTGGCCGTGACGGCAGACTTTCACGATTTTCAAGTGACTCTAATCTTATTTGGGACCGTGCTTTCCAACTTGGTCTCGATAAGATGTTTTGGGAGACAATGAAGCCCTACATAGTCGAGTTGAAAAAGTATAAGTATCCAAACAATATTTCCTTTCTTAAAGAAGAGCCTGTGGAAGAATGGAGGAGTTGGATATTGCGGCTTTTAGACGCAGAATTTAGCTGGAATAGACTTAGGTTTATGGCAAATCGGATTGCAAAAGGGGACTCAACGCATCCTGTGATTGGGATGGCAGACGAATTTTTATCTAATCCTGATGCAGGGTTCGAAGAGATACTTGGCAAAATTCCTAGAGATTGTATAGAAGAATTTAGTTATGCAGCGAAAAATAATATAGAAAAGCTAGTGAGCGGATTTGTCTCGTGAAGACTGTTATTGGATTCGAAAACTCTCTTGAAGAGCTACTTAGTGGAAGAGGGCTTGGATTGGACACTACTCCTGAGTGGGTGTCTAGGTCTGCAGAAGCTATTTTCGGTGAGAGAATGGACATAGTTCCTTATGTTCAAAGAATAATTGATGGGGTCAAATCAGAAGGAGATAACTTTCTTAGGTCTGTCACTCACCAGATCGAAGATATACCTCTTCAACAGATAGAGGTTGATAAGGAATCGCTCGGAAATGCCTATGAGCGAATACATAAAGATTTAAGACTGTCTCTAGAGGTTTCTGCCTCCAGAGTTAAAGAATTCCAAGAGAAATGCTTACCGCAAAACTGGGAGGATAGAGATTCTGGTTACGCAGTTAACTTTGTGCCAGTAGAGTCCGCGGCAGCTTACGTGCCGGGGGGCACTGCAAGATATCCATCCACAGTTTTAATGACAGCCGTACCAGCCAAAGTGGCGGGTGTGGGCAGGTTCTCCATAGCATGTCCAGGTTCAAGAGAAGATGGACTGCCTCCAGACTCGGTTCTTGCAGCAGCTTATATTGCAAAGGTTGACAAGGTGTATTCTCTCGGTGGAGCACAAGCGATAGCAGCTCTGGCATATGGCACAGAATCCGTGGTTAAATCAGACGTTATATGTGGCCCGGGGAATATCTTTGTAACTGTTGCTAAAAAGCTTGTTTATGGTGATGTTGGTATAGACGGACTGTATGGGCCCACTGAGACGGTAATTCTAGCAGACGAAACCGCTAATCCGACGTTGTGTGCTGCAGATTTATTGGCACAAGCAGAACACGATCCTCTTGCAAAACCTGTGCTCATTACAACCTCTGAGACGCTCGCACGGGAAATTAAGAGCCAGTTGAGTACCAGAGTTCTAAATTTGGATAGAATTGATATTGCCAAGGCTTCCTTAAATAATCAGGGTGTAATAGCTATAGTTGACAGTATCGAAGATGCTATCGAGTTATCAAATTCTTTTGCCCCAGAACACTTAAGCATAAGTGTTCGTAATGCTACCTCCATTGTCCCTGAAATAAGGAACGCAGGGATGGTGTTCCTGGGAGAATATTCACACGAAGTTTTGGGAGATTATGGGGTTGGGCCTAGTCACGTTATGCCTACTGCAGGCACCGCAAAGTTTAACTCAGGTCTGGGTATTCATACATTCATTAAAAATATCCCTGTTGTTAACATAAGTATCGAATCTGCATTGGAAATGACACCACATGCTTCTATCATCGCCAGGGAAGAAGGTTTGACTGGGCATGCAGAGGCTGCGGAGATACGACAAGAGCTACTATAAACAGAGGAAGGATTCAATAATGGCAGAAGATAGCATTGAGAACTTGATCCGGCCGCATCTTGTTAGAGTGGACACCTATGATGCTATGGACGCTCCGGAAACCTTAGTAGAAAAATCAGGTATTTCTCTAGAAAATATCATCAAATTAAATGGTAATGAAAATCCGTATGGAGGATCGCCGCTTGCTGTAAAAGCCGTAGCTGAAGTTCCGCTGCACATTTACCCAGACCCGCGCCAGATTAAGATGAGAAAGTCTCTTTCCGAGTACACTGGTATGAGAGAGGAAAACATCGTTGTCGGTGCTGGAGCAGATGAATTAATAGACCTTATTTTTCGGTTGTTCATATCTCCTGGAGATACTATCCTTGATTGTGAACCTACTTTCGGAATGTATAGTTTTTGTGCTGGATTGGCCGGTGCGGATGTTCACTATGTTCAAAGAGACACTGAGTTTCAGATAGATCCGGTTACCGTAAAATCTGCAATCACAGACACTACTAAACTGATGTTTGTAACTTCTCCCAACAATCCTACCGGTAATGTTGCGCGTGAAGAAGACATCCTTGCGCTTCTTGAAACAGGCCTTATTGTAGTTGTTGATGAAGCGTATTTTGAATTCGCGAAATCATCGGCACAAGACCTTGTGGAAGACCATGAAAATCTTATTATCCTAAGAACCATGAGTAAATGGGCTGGCCTCGCAGGTTTGCGAGTAGGCTATGGAATTATGAGCCCTAAAGTGGCAAGCTACATGATGGAAATTAAGCCTCCTTATAATGTAAATGTTGCTGCTGAAGCGGCATTGTTGGCTTCTCTCCAAGATGCTAATTATCTCCTAGGTAACGTTGAGAAAATAATTAATGAGAGAGAGAGAATGATGCAACTTATCTCAGGTGTTTCTGGGATAACACCTTGGCCTTCGGATGGGAATTACCTCCTTTGCGAATTTGGCGAAAATGAGGCCTTAAGGGTATTTAAGGAGTTGGCATCTAAGGGTATATTCGTAAGGAACTTTAAATCTGATCGACTGAAAAACTTTTTCAGAATAGCAGTGGGCAAACCTGAGGAAACTGATTTACTTGTTGATGCTCTGAAACAAATTATGTGAGGTATTTGATGACCATCCCGGAACCGCGAACTTCTAGCCAGTCGAGGGAGACGGCTGAAACGAATATTTCCGTTACACTCAATTTGGATGGTTCGGGAGTTTATTCTATTAATACGGGCAATGGGATGTTTGACCACATGCTGGCCCAGCTTTCAAGGCATGGATTAATAGATATTGATTTGGCTGCTTCCGGGGATTCCCATGTTGGCTGGCATCACATAGTTGAGGATACTGCCATCGTTTTGGGAAGGGCTTTTAAGGAAGCAGTTGGGGAGGGTTTAGGAATAGTTAGAATGGGCCATTGTTATGTACCTCTGGATGAGGCTTTAGTACTAACGGCAGTCGACTATAGTGGTCGGGGCTATTCCGTTATTGACGCCCCACTTACCGAAAGTGACCTGGGTGGTCTTCCGTCGGATCTGATTCGACATTTTATGGAAACTTTTTCTAGAGATGGTGGATTTAATCTTCACTTGAAGGTTCTTGCTGGCATGAACAATCATCACATAGCTGAAGCCTCATTTAAAAGTCTAGCGAGGTCTATGAAAGATGCATTGTCTGCAGATCCACGTCAAGCAGGAAAAGTTGCCAGCACTAAAGGAACGATTACAGACTGACAAGTTTTACATCAAAGGTCAGCGGACTGAATTTTAAATCGATAGTTTTCAATGATTGGATTCGCCAATAATTTGTCGCACATATCTGCGACCATATCTTTAGCAGAGTCTAAAGTTTCGGCTGCGAACGACATCTCTATGAATTTTCCGGCTCTCACTTCTTCAATAGACTCAAATCCTAGTTGCTCCAAACCTCCTGCTATTGTCATACCTTGAGGGTCACTTACGGTAGGTTTAAGGCTTATAAATATTTCTGCTTTAAACTTCATTGAATTATTTAGTTCGCGTATGGTTCAGGAGAGTTAGGTGAGTTGTGATGAGAATCAATGAAGTCTATGATTTTGCCCTTGTCATAGTTGTCAAAGGATTGGATGAAAGTCCATGAGGTGAGTGTGATTTTTCTTTCAGTACCCGGGTATGGGGATAGGAGTATCTTCATATTCTCATCTCTTGCCCTTTCTACGATGCCTTTTAATTCTGAAATTATGTCCTCACAACCTTCAGGGCAGTTATAAGTTATTGATATACCCCCGTGTTCCAGGTTGTGAATTCTCTTTTCCTCCGGGATAAAGGAGCTATGGACACCCCAGCTAACCGGTGCCAGTGGTTGAGAGTAATGCCAGCCTGACGTCGCTGGAACACTGTTGTAAGGCGGATGTTCTGTACCCTCTTGAATATGTTCGCGCCCTTGGCTTTCTATCTTTGTGCCAGGCCCATCAGGCGTTTCTGTGCCCCCACTTCCTATACCACCGATCATGGGCAGGATAAGTGAAATTATAAGTAAGCTTGCAACACCTACGATTGCTATTCCAATCAGCCATCTGGTTACTTTACTTTTCTTTTGCTTTCTTTCTCTTCTGGCTGCCCGTGCCTGTGTTGGAGTTAGCTTATTATTATCTGTAGTCATTTCTTAATCCTATTTGAGGCTAGTACCAGTCAGTTTACTGAACGCTTCCTCATAACGCATAGAAGTCTTAGAGACAATTTCCTCTGGTAATGGCGGAGCGGGGGGCTCTCTGTCCCAATCTTGGTCCGTGAGCCAGTTTCGGACGAATTGTTTATCGAAATTGGCTTGAGATTTACCTGGTTGGTACTTTGTAGCGTCCCAGAATCTACTTGAATCAGGAGTCAATATCTCGTCAATCAATGCTAGTTGGCCATCTATGAAGCCAAATTCTAATTTAGTATCAGCAATTATTATTCCTTTTGTTAAAGCATAGCTGTGAGCGAAACTGTAAAGTTCCAAGGTCAAATTTTTTAGTTTTTCAGTTAAATCACTACCTACTAAGTTCGCCATTTGAGAAATACTTATGTTTTCGTCATGTCCTTCCTCGGCCTTGGTGGCAGGAGTGAATATTGGGGTTGGGAAAGCGTCAGCTTCCACCATCCCTGGGGGAATAGTCTCCCCTGCTACCATCCCTGTTGATTCATATTCTGCCATGGCGCTTCCAGTTATATACCCTCTAGCAACACATTCCACGTCGACACGCTCAGCCTTTTTCACGTACATTCCGCGCTTTCTAACCGTTTCGGGTAAGGTAAGGTCTTCAATTGCTGAATTTATTAGGTGATTTCTACAAATATGTTTTGTTTTGTCGAACCAGAACAAGGACAGTTGGTTCAATACTGCACCTTTACCTGGTATGGGAGTAGGGATGACGACGTCGTAGGCTGATATCCGGTCCGTCGACACCATTAATAGGGTGTCAGATCCGACATCATGAGTATCTCGGACCTTTCCTCTGTATGTAAGATCGGGTAGGGGAGATTCTGTTAATACATCTGGTTTAAATGTCATAAGCCAGCTTTTTCAAAAATTTTGTCGACATACTTAGTGTAATTGTCGTAACTAAATAAGTCTTTCATTTCTTGTTCATTTATCAGCGAATTTACCCTCGTATCATTCTTTACGAGATCACGGAAATCTATATCTTCATCCCAGGTGCGCATTGAATTTTCTTGCACAATTTTATAGGCCTCTTCTCTGTGTAGGCCTTTCTCAACAAGCAATAGCATAGTTCTTTGAGAAAATAATAAACCCCTAGTGAGTTCCATGTTTTGTAGCATTCGTTCTTCATGGACGACCAGGTTTTCAATTACTCCTGTCAAAAGATTAATAATGTAATCAAGAGCAAGGCACGCATCCGGCAGGATGATCCGTTCAGCGGAGGAATGACTAATGTCTCTTTCACCCCACAGAGCAACGTTTTCCATTGCAGTAACTGCATGTCCTCTTATAAGTCTGGATAAGCCACATATTCTCTCTGTTAGCTCAGGATTCCGTTTGTGTGGCATTGAGGAAGATCCAGTTTGGCCTTCACCAAATGGCTCTTCTACCTCTCGAATCTCTGTACGTTGCAGCCCCCTGATTTCTGTAGCTATTTTTTCTAATGTTGCCGACACGAGTGCGAGAGTGGTTACAAAATGGGCATGCCTGTCCCTCTGGATCACTTGATTTGAAACAGGGGCTGGAGTTAAGCCGATCGTGGAGCATACATATGCCTCGATTTCCGGAGGAGCTGTGGCATGAGTACCGACCGGTCCCGATATTTTGCCCACTTTTACGGAATCAATCCCTTGGGTCAATCTGGAGCGCCCTCGTTTTATTTCGTCCCACCAAAGAGCAATCTTAAGTCCTAGTGTTATTGGTTCAGCATGAACCCCATGAGTTCTTCCCATCATCAATGTATTTTTATATTTCAGCGCTTTTTCTTTCAAGGCTGTTTCAAGGAGACTCAGCTCTTTATCTAATAATGATCCTGCTTCGACGAGCTGTAGGCTGGTTGCGGTATCCCATACATCACTTGTAGTAAGCCCTTGATGTAGCCACCTACCTTCGTCTCCTAGTCCAGCAGTGGTGGATTGTAGAAATGCTGTCATATCATGCTTCGTTTTCATCAAGATGTCCTGAAACAGCTCAAAATCGTAGGTCGCTGACCTTAGTTTTACCATTTCCTCTTCTGGAATGAGCCCTTTCTGTGTCCATGCCTCACAAACAGCTATCTCAATTGTCAACCATTTATCATATTTATTCTGGTCAGACCAAACTAATTTCATCTGGGGTCTTGAGTATCTTTCAATCATATTAATTTAAATCCATCGTTGATTTTGTCTGTTATCCAACATTTTTGGCTATATCGTTTCGCATGTAAACGTCCTTAAACGATATTCGCTTTGCACCCGCGTAAGCTACAGATCTGGCTAGTTCCATATTTTTTGCCACTGCGTTGACTGACAGCACCCTTCCTCCATTTGTTACAACATCACCCTCAGAGTTAGTTGTGGTGCCAGCGTGAAATATTTTTGTTTTTTCATCCCGATGGCTAATCCCACCGATTCTGTGTCCAGTCGAGTAGGAATTTGGATATCCTCCGGATGCCAACACAATAGCCACGGATGAGTTCGAACTCCACTTAACGTCTGAGCTTTCCAAAGTTCCATTTACACAAGACTCCACTATATCTAGCAAGTCTGAGTCCAATAGTGGTAGTAAGACTTGAGTCTCGGGGTCCCCAAGCCTACAGTTGAACTCTACAACCTTAGGCCCCTCATTTGTAATCATCATTCCTGCAAATAATGTTCCCATAAACGGTTCATGATCAGTTCTCATTCCATCAATCACCGGTCTAATCACTAGATCCATGATTGTGTCTTTCATGTTTTGATCCCAAATGGGAGGAGGGGAAAATGCCCCCATTCCCCCTGTATTAGGTCCTGTGTCATCTTCACCGATTCTCTTGTAATCGCAAGCGGCCACTAGTTCAGAAATTGAGTTTCCATCCGTGAAGGCAAATGCACTCAATTCCCAGCCGTCTAAAAATTCTTCAATCACTAAGGTTTTTCCTGCGTTACCAAAAACCTTTGAAACCATTATCTCGCTGATTGCAGAGACGGCTTCGGCCTTGTTTTTACAAATGTAAACACCTTTGCCTGCTGCTAAACCGTCCGCTTTTATAACTGTAGGGAAGGAAGTTATTTCATCTAGATAGGCAATCGCTTTGTCTGGTTTATTAAAGGAAACATGTGAAGCAGTAGGGATTCCCCATTTTCCCATAACTTTTTTTGCAAAGGATTTACTGGACTCCAACTTGGCTGCAGCTGCTTTTGGCCCAAAAATAGGTAATTCTGCATCTGCGAAAATATCTACTATCCCGGAAGCAAGAGGTGCTTCGGGTCCCACAATTGTTAGCCCAACATCATTTTTTTTGGCAAACTGTAGTAGCCCATCTATGTCGGTATCCGATATTTGTAAATTTGTGCCTAGGGACTGCGTCCCAGCATTTCCTGGGGCTATAAAAAGCCGGTCCAATTTGGGACTTTGATTAATTTTCCAGGCAAGAGCGTGTTCTCGACCACCACTGCCAACGAGTAATACATTCAAGTGGCTCTACCTACCATTTGAGCTGTTTGAGCAAATCTTGGTTGTAAATATTTTGTAAGAGGCACGATTATCTTCTTATTTTGATCGGAAGTTTTCGAAATCGATAGTCATAAGTTTTTACACTCCGTAGAAGTTTAATGCATTTTCTTTAAACACTTTTCTGGATTCTTTTTGCCCTAGGACGTCTATTATCGTGAAAAAATCTTGATCCGAATATTTCCTATGGGCTCGTGTAGATGGCAAATCAGTGCCGAACATCAATGTGTCGGGGCTTACGCTATGAATTTCCCTGATAGCATTTTCTACGTTAATATCCACTCGTCCAAAACCCGTCGCTTTAATTGCTAATCCTTTTCGGATGAGACCTAAAAGGGGTTCGAAATTCGATTTTGACATGCCTAGATGATCGATACATACCTTAGGTAGTGAAGGAATTACGTCTTTTAAGTCGTGAAGTGAATTTGGTCCTAGATACAACTCTACATGCCACCCTACAAGGTCGTAGATTCGATTAGCCATGGGGACCAAATCTTCCGGTCCGGCTGATCCTCCTCTGTTCAAATTGAATCTTACAGCTCTTACCCCGTGTTGATTTAAATCATATATCTCTTTATCACTAGCCGTTGTTGGAAGCTGAGTTACTCCGGCAAAGCTTGACCCTAATTTATCTAGGGCGTCAATTAGGTATGTTTGATCGAATCCTTGAAATGACCCGGAGACTATAACCCCGCCGGTTAATATGTAGCTACCCATGCGGCTACAGTAGTTTTCGATCGTAAATTTATCAGGTATATACCCGTTATTCGACTCGAGGGGATAACCGTCTTCGATGATGTGAAAATGGCTATCGAAAACGGGCTGTTCCTGTAGTTCACTCATTCCCAAATTTGATATCTCTTGATCTCAAGTTCCTTATGTGGGTTTTGCTTTTTATTCCCATTCGATAGTACCTGGGGGTTTACTAGTTATGTCAAAGACTACTCTGTTCACGTCAGGAACTTCATTGGCTATTCGACTTGAAATGCTTGCTAAGACATCGTAGGGCAAGCGTGCCCAGTCGGCTGTCATTGCATCGTCACTTTTTACGGCTCTTATTGCTATTACGTGGCCGTACGTGCGAAAGTCCCCGGTTACTCCCACAGAACGGGAACCTGTTAAAACTGCAAATGTTTGCCACAGTTCCCTGTATAAGTTGTTTGCTTTTATCTCATCCATTACTATCCAGTCGGCTGCCCTAAGAATTTCAAGCTTGTCATGTGTAACTTCACCCATGATCCTTATAGCTAGCCCAGGTCCAGGAAATGGCTGTCTGTAGACCATCTCTTCTGGTAATCCAAGTTCAAGGCCCACTTCTCTAACTTCGTCTTTAAAGAGGTATCTAAGAGGCTCAACCAGTTCAAGTTTCATGTGCTCCGGCAATCCCCCTACGTTATGGTGTGTCTTTATGGTTGCGGACACACTATTTTCTGGGCTGGCACTTTCAATAACGTCGGGATAAAGAGTACCTTGGGTTAGGAAATCTACTTGGCCTAGTCTCGCAGCCTCTTCGTCAAATACATTTATGAATTCGCTGCCAATTATTTTCCTTTTTTGTTCTGGATCTACAATTCCCTTTAGAGATGAAAGGAATCGTTCAGTAGATTCACTGAAAATAAGATTAACGTTCAAATATTTTTCGAAAGTGGTTTTTACTCTGTCTGGTTCCTCTTTTCTCATGAGTCCATTATTGACGAATATGCAGGTGAGCTGATCGCCAACGGCTTTGTGTACCAGTGTTGCTGCGACTGCGGAGTCTACCCCTCCTGAAAGGGCGCAAATTACTTTTCCATCTCCAACCTGAGCTTTTATCCTATCGACAGATTCACTGACGAAATTTCCTGAAGTCCAGAGCTCTCCCATTCCGCAAATTTTGTACAGAAAATTGTTGATGATATCGACACCATGAGGAGTGTGGGCTACTTCTGGATGAAACTGTATCCCTAGCATTCCCTGGTCATTAGCAGTGACAGCAACTGGAGCGTTATCCGTATAGGCCTTAGCATGAAACCCCGGAGGTAGTTCAGTGATCTGATCAGCGTGGCTCATCCAAACCGGAATTGACGACGGAAGACCATGTAGGAGTGGTTCATCAGTAGAATTTTGGTGTAGTACCGCGTGTCCGTACTCCCTCTTTGTAGCTGGCGCCACCTTTCCTCCTAGCTGGTGTACCATCACTTGCATTCCGTAACATATTCCAAGTATGGGTAACCCACATTCGTAGACCCAACTGGGAGCTAGTGGAGGATCAGAATCGTATACACTGGCTGGTCCTCCAGAAAGAACCACTCCTCTTGGATTGAGGTCTTTAACTGAATCCCATGTTGCAGAATATGGGATTATCTCGCAATAAACTTTACTTTCTCTAATTCTTCTTGCGATAAGTCGGCTATATTGTGATCCAAAATCGATTACCAGTACAGATTCCCGTTGAGGAATATGGTTTGACGCGTTTGGAATCCCGTGGCCAGCCTTTTCCTGGGATATCTCAAGATAGGCTGAGACTTCTAAGTCGTCACTTGATGTAATTCTACTAGTAGGGTCAGATGATGCATTTGAACTCATATAAGTGATTTACGCTCCTACTGTCATGCTATACTCGCTTCAACAGGATCAAAGGAATTAGGTCCATTCCACAAGTATTATCGGTAAGTGAAGAATCCGTGGCGCTAGCTGTCGATATTTTATTAGATGGCGGTGTTGTTTGCATACCCACTGACACAGTGTATGGGTTAGCATCATGTGTAGATAACGAACTGGGTATAAACAAAGTCTTTGATATAAAAGGCAGGGAATTTTCTTCTCCGCTTCCAATACTACTAGCCTCTGAAAAAGAATTGCTCAAATATTCCCCTTTGCTGAATCCCACTGCCAAAAGGCTGGCGCATTTTTTTTGGCCTGGCGCTCTCACAATAGTCCTAGAGAAAAATGAATTTATTTGTGATTCTGCAACTGGTGGGCTTGCGACAGCAGGTTTCCGAGTGCCCGCAGATCGAGCTGCAAGAACGATTTGCCAGTTGGTAGGGGGTGCTGTGACTGGGACCAGCGCCAATAAAACAGGACATCCTGCTGCTACCAGTGCTTCAGAGGCATTAAGTCAGCTTGGAGATTCGCCTTTAGAGTTGATTCTTGACGGTGGTTCCACTTTGTCCAATACTGCATCTACAGTCATTGATTGTACCAATGATGTTCCAATTATTTTGAGACATGGAGCAATTTCGGTATCCTCTTTAGAGGAAGTTTTGGGTAAAGAAGTTAAATTTAATGAAGGAAGTTAATTCGTGCAGGATCGTATAAGACGAGAAGTTCTAAATGAGTTAAGGCGAACTTTTGAAAGCCGTACTCTTCCGTTATATGGCATGATGTCTTATCACTTTGGTTTTACAGAGGAATCCAATACGGACTATGCCGTCCATCATGGGGTCTCATTTTTAACTCTTTTGGATATTTTTGAGACTACTTGGGAAAATGCACTTCCGGCTGCAGCAGCTCTTGAGTTGGTGAATGGATTTTGCCAGATACATGATGATATTGAATCTGGGCAACCACAAAGAGATGAGAGAGACGCTCTCTGGTGGATATGGGGTCCCGCCCAGGCAATTAATGCTGGTGATGGGATGCATGCTCTCGCGAGAATGACGGCCTTAAAAATGATCGGGCAAGGATATTCCCCTGAAATTACCTATGAGGCTATAAATATATTAGACAAAGCCGGATTAACGGCCTGTGAAGGTCGTTTCCGAGATCTTGAAATGCAAGAACGCTTAGATGTTTCCCCTGAGTCCTATAACGCGATGGCAACTGAAAGGACTGGATCTTTAATATCTGCGTCTCTTGTTATGGCTGGATTGATAGCCGGCAAAAATGAAAAAGATCTTGAACTTCTTGAAGGATGTGGGCGGGACATTGGACTGGCAAATCACATATCCTCCGATATGGAACAGCTGTGGGGGTCAACCCCGGAGAGTAATTTAGAATTTCTCAATAAAAAGAAATTATTTCCTGTTGTGATGGCTATGCAGTCGGCTGGACCCTCTGAAAAGAGACAACTGGGTGATGTATATTTCAAACGAGTGTTAGAGAAGGATGATCTAAACAAAGTTCTGAATACGATTGAGAGTCTGGGAGTAAAACAAATGAGCCTAGATAGAATAAAAGAGCTTCTTAATTCAGCAGAACAATGCTTCGAGAGGGTGGGCTTGGATAATGAGAAAGTGTTTCGGTTAATGGATGTGATCCGTTCAGGAAATCGGATTATCTAACCGGTGGAGCTTAAGAAGACGGTAAGGGATGTAAACTTATCTGGACAAAAAATATTAGTCCGAGTGGATTTCAACGTACCTTTCAGCCCCGGGACATTGGAAATCGCTAATACCAAGCGTATAAGTGCGTCTATTCCCACTCTACAGTATCTACTAGACAACGATGCTGCCATAGTTATTTGCTCTCATCTTGGTAGACCGAAGGGCAGGGAAGTGGCGGGACTGAGTTTGAGACCTATTTGGGATAAATTGAATCAAATGCTGGGGTTGGAGTCTGCATTTTGCCCTTCCTTGGATTTTTCTGAAATCTCAGCTGCTTCCCAAAAGGTAAATCCTGGAGAAGTGTTATTGCTGGAAAATTTAAGATTTCATCCAGGGGAAGAAACCAACGATTTAAAATTTGCACAGAATTTGGCCAATCTTGCAGATATATATGTAAACGACGCCTTTGGTGCTGCTCATCGACACCATGCCTCCGTTCAGGGTGTCACAAACTATATCCCGTCAGTGGCCGGGTTGTTACTAGAGAAAGAGATACTCTCACTTCAAAGTGTCTTAACTATGCCCAAAAGGCCCTTTACGGCTGTCCTTGGAGGCGCCAAAGTATCAGATAAGATCAACGTAGTAAGGAACTTAATGACAGTTGCCGATAATATTCTTATTGGAGGCGGAATGGCTGCCACTTTTCTTGCAGCAGAATCGGTTTTTGTTGGTGATTCACAAGTTGAAGAAACTTTTATAGACTCCGCAAATCAACTTATGAAAGAATCTCGAGCTCTTGATTGCGAAATCGTATTACCGAATGATGCTGTGGTATCTAAGTGTTTTGGTCCAGATTCCTCGAATAGGATATGTGACGTATCCGATATTAAAGATGGAGAGATGCTCCTGGATATAGGTCCAAGTACCTCACTACTTTTTAAAGATGTTTTGAGCGCAACGGCTTCGGCTCTCTGGAATGGACCAATGGGAGTTTACGAATGGCCCCAATATTCAAAAGGAACTAGGGCAGTAGCCGAATCGCTTTCCAGGGAGAATATTACATCTGTGATTGGTGGAGGTTCTACTGTGGACGCAGTTTCAAGTCTGGGTTTAGAAGCCCGTATGGAGCATGTCTCCACAGGTGGTGGAGCTTCACTTGAGTTCCTGGAGGGACGAGATCTACCTGGAATAACGTCTCTGATAGATATTTAATTTCCTCAAAGTTAGGAGAATGTAGTAATTGATTGATTTCCCTTATCTATCGGATGTTGTGCGATCGACTCCTTCAAAGATCGTTATGGTTGTTGTTGATGGCCTAGGAGGCATGCCGCACCCAGACTATGGTAAATCTGAGTTAGAGTTTGCTGATATCCCTATACTCGATACTTTGGGTTCGACTTCGTCGGTCGGAGCAACCATTCCTGTGGCGCCTGGTATTACTCCCGGTAGCGGACCGGGCCACATGGCCTTGTTTGGATACAACCCTGTTAAGTATTTGTTGGGGAGGGGTATTTTGGAAGGTATGGGCATTGGGGCGGATATTTCCCAAGGAGATGTTGCCGCAAGAGGAAACTTCTGCGTTCTTGACACAGAAGGAAGTATCGTAGACAGACGAGCCGGTCGTTTGGATACTGAAACGTGTAAAGTCCTTTGTTCCAAATTAAACGAGATCCAATTAGATGGAGTGGATTTCGATGTATATCCAGTTATGGATTACCGTTTTGTTTTGGTTTTGAAGGGAGGGAATTTATCCCCCAACATTTCAGAAACCGACCCCCAGGTTGAAGGGGTGCTTCCTTTGCTATCTCGACCATTTAATTCGGAGGCACAAATCACAGCTAACTTCATTAAGGAATTCGTATTAAAAGCCACTGAATTATTAGGTTCTGCCGATAGTTCAGCTAACGGTATCCTCCTTAGAGGGTTTTCTGGGTTACCAACACTGCCTGATTTTGGTAATCAATATGCTTTAAACCCCGCCGCAATTGCTGCATATCCGATGTATAGAGGACTGGCGGGATTGATAGGCATGGACATTTTGGAAAGTGGTCAGACATTTGAGAGTGAAATAGATGTGTTGGAAGACAATTTTCACCAAGGGTATGATTTTTTCTTTCTTCATTACAAACCCGCAGATAGTGCAGGGGAGGATGGGGATTTTCTAGCTAAAGTGAGTCAATTAGAGAACTTTAATAGGGATATTCAAAGAGTTATTGATTTAAACCCCGATGTTTTGGTTATTTGTGGAGATCATTCAACGCCATCGTTCACAGCCTCTCATAGCTGGCATCCAGTGCCTTTTATGATCAACTCTCAGTATTCGGAGGGTACATCGGCAGTATTTACCGAAAAAGCCTGCAGGACAGGGGCAATCGGCACAATACAAGCCGAGCAGTTAATGTTTCAGGTACTAGCTCACGCTAGTAAGCTTAACAAATTCGGTCCATAATATATATTTTAATATGACAATATATATTTTCGCCAATTGGAAAATGAACTTAACAATGAGGGATTCTGTTTCATTAGCAGCTGATGTTCTGGACAACAGCAAATTCTTAAATAATAAAGTGTGTATATCGATTTTTCCTGGAACTCCGAGCATTTTTCCTGTTTATGAAGTAATTAAGGGAAGTGGTATTCATGTCGGGGCACAGAATGTCTACGCTGAAGTTTTTGGATCATTCACTGGTGAGACCTCTATCCCAATGATAGAGGAGGCTTGCGATTATCTATTAGTGGGGCATTCTGAACGTAGACGTTTGTTCCGAGAAACTAATGCAAACATAAACAGAAAAATAGCTATGGCTATTGAATACGGTATACAACCGGTTTTATGTATCGGAGAAGGGGACGAATCAGCATTAAGTGACAGGAAAGTGGAGACAGAACTCTCAAATCAGATTACCGAGGCTTTAAGTGAGCTATCCCCTTCAGAAATATCCCAAGTGTTATTTGCTTATGAACCTTTATCAGCTATAGGAAGTGGCGTTCCTGCTCGCCCAGAATCAGTTAGTAAAAAAGCGGGCTTTATAAAGGAAACAGTCATAAATATTTCAGACTCGAAATTGCGGATAGAGGACTTGTCAGTTTTGTACGGAGGCAGCGTAACCGTGGAGAATGCAGCCTCTTATATGGAACTTGAAAATGTTGATGGATTGTTGATTGGAGGGGCTAGCTTGAAGTCGGACAGTTTTATAAAAATTTGTCATTTAGCCGCAAGCACTGGCTAGCAGAGAAATTTGTAATGATAGTGATTGTGGGTCCCACTGGGGTTGGTAAAAGTGCACTAGCTTTGGAACTGGCCAGGAAGATCTCAGGAGAAATTATTAATGCTGACAGTATGCAAATATATAAATATATGGATATTGGAACAGCCAAGCCAACTAAAGAGGAATTCTTAGCCGTTCCTCATCATCTTTTCGATATTTTAGAACCTGATGAGGAATTTAACGTAAGTCTCTTCAAAAATGTAGCGAGCGAAATAATCAGAAAAATAGAGTCTGAAAACTCTGTCCCGATCGTCGTAGGGGGAACAGGCCAGTATGTATGGAGTCTTTTGGAAGATTGGCAATTCTCAGGGGGAGGGTCAGAATCAAAATCCTTTCGGAATGTTCTGGAGAATCGGTTAGAGTCTGAGGGATTAGGATCGTTAGTAGAGGACCTTATTGAAATGGATCCTAAGTCAGGTTCCTTTATCGATTTGCAAAACCCTCGGAGGGTCATAAGGGCACTGGAGAGGCTGCACCAAGGATTAGCGGCAGTTACTCCGCGATCTCGTCAATCTACTATACTTCCGAACACCCTCATTGTCGGCCTTTCTATGCCTAGGCAACAGCTTTATTTGACTGTTGATAGGAGATTTTCTCAAATGGTGCAAAGAGGGTTTGTATCCGAAGTTAACAAGCTAACCAGCATGGGATATAAGCCTGGATTAAAATCGATGGATGGGATTGGATACCGGGAGATTTGTGAATACTTGGTTTCTGGATGCACATGGCAAAATACTGTCGATACGACCAGGACTAGAACGCATAGACTGGTAAGGACTCAGTCTAACTGGTTCAGGCCTGATGACAACAGAATTAATTGGTTTGACGTTCCTTCAACTGATATTTCTAAAATCGTTGATAAAATTTGTTTTCTCTATCAGGCCTGTTAGGGTCTCTTATTGTTCTGATAGTTAGTAAGTTACTCAGATAATTAGCTCAAGTGTAAAATTACCTAATTAAGTATTTTGAAGGTTCAAATGCAATGAAGTTTACCAAGATGCACGGCGCGGGAAACGATTATGTTTATGTCAATGGATATGTCCAATCCCTAGACTGGCCTGTTATTTCAGAAAAAATTAGTGATAGGCACAAAGGAATAGGCGCTGACGGCCTTATTGTTGCCGCATCATCTAAAATTGCAGATCTCAAGATGCGTATGTTCAATGCTGATGGGTCAGAAGGGGAAATGTGTGGCAATGGAATACGCTGTTTGGTCGCCTTTGCTATGTCAGAAGGGTTGGTAGATTCTAATGCTAACGTCATATCAGTAGAAACTGGGGCAGGGGTGCTGGATGTACGTCCCACTTTTGGGAATAGTGGCATGAATGGTGCTATTGTAGACATGGGTGAGCCGATATTAAGACCGTCAGTTATACCAGTGGATTTAACGGATGAATCTTTTCCGGTTGTGGATTATCCACTGGATGTAAATGGCAGAAAATTCTTAATGACTTTTGTGTCTATGGGAAACCCTCATGCCGTTTCCTTTATTGAAGAAGATGTTTCTAGTTTTCCACTTGAAGATATTGGACCAGTTGTTGAAAATCACAAAATGTTTCCCAACAAAGTTAATTTTGAGGTGGTAAATGTGGTTAGTGAAACCCATCTTAAAGTTAGAGTTTGGGAAAGAGGTTCTGGTATAACCATGGCTTGTGGAACCGGGGCCTGTGCTGTAGTCGTGGCAGCACATATGAAAGGTTTGGTAGGAGACCAAGTTAATATAGAACTTCCTGGTGGGATGCTCGGAATTAACTGGTCTGGGAAGGGTTCTATTCTTATGGAAGGACCAGTTGAAGAGGTATATAGAGGGCAATGGCTACCTCAGGAAAATTAATTTAGGGCTCTGTTGGTTATTTATCAAATAGTTTGGAGAGAAGGGTGCAAATGAAATTTGCTGAAAGATTGGACAGAGTTCCACCGTACTTATTTGTCGAGATAAGCAGGAAGATAGCGGCCAAGAAAGCACAGGGGATTAATGTAATTTCTTTTGGAATTGGAGATCCAGATATTCCAACTCCTGACCGAGTGGTGGAAGAGCTGCGAACAACAGCTACCGATACTCAAAATCACAGATATCCTGAAACAGACGGGCTGCCTGAATTTAGAATAGCTGTGGCTAATTGGTACAGTGAACGATTCGGAGTGACCCTTGACGCCGATAAAGAAATTCTTCCTCTTATAGGGGCGAAGGAGGGAATTGGCCATGCTTCTTTATGCTTTATTGATCCAGGAGATATAGCCCTTGTCCCTGATCCTGGTTACCCTGTCTATTCTGTAGGTACTTGGTTTGCTGGAGGTGAATGTCATTGGATGCCTTTACAGGAAGAGAATGGATGGCTACCTGTTCTTGCTGATATTCCTAACGATGTTGCCAGAAAAGCCAAGGTAATTTGGCTAAATTATCCTAATAATCCGACAGGCGCAGTCGTGGACTCTGCTTATTTTTTGGAGGTTATCGATTTTGCTCGCCAACATGATATCGCTGTCCTCCATGATGCCAGTTATACCGAAGTTGCATTTGATGGATATCAGCCTACAAGTTTCCTTGAAGTCCCAGGTGCAATCGATGTCGGGTTGGAGTTTCACTCTCTGTCAAAAAGCTACAATATGACTGGCTGGAGGGTAGGTACCGCCGCAGGCAACAGAGAGATGATTGATGCTCTTATGGTAGTGAAATCTAATCTAGATTCTGGCATCCCCAACGCGGTTCAGTATATGGGTATAGAGGCTTTAAAAAGTTCTGAAAAGGAAATAAGAGAAAGGAATCTTATTTATGAATCTCGCCGAGATCGGGTAGTTGCCAGTCTCAATCGCATTGGTCTCAAAGTGGATCCGCCTAGAGCCAGTCTTTATGTGTGGGCCCGCATACCAGATGGATTCACATCTGCTGAATTTGCGGAATTAATTTTAGAAGAAACTGATGTGGTAGTCACCGCCGGTAATGGATATGGCCCAAGTGGCGAAGGATACATACGATTATCTCTCACGATATCGGAAGAGGATTTGGATGAAGGCCTGAAACGTCTTGAAAGTTGGAAAATCCCTTCGTCTTAACATGGAGGATTTTTAATCTCTAAGAACACCATAGATGTTAGTCGCCGAAAAGAACGGGCACTATTGGTAGGCGTGCGTACGAGAAATAAGAGGGAAGTATGGGGGTTAAAGGATTCTCTTTCAGAACTTTCTGAATTAGCGAAAGGTGCTGGTGCAGAAGTTGTTTCCCAAGTCACCCAAACTATAAAAAAGCACTCCATAACCTATGTTGGTAAAGGAAAGCTTGATCAACTTCGTGAGGTCGTTTCTGACCAGAAAATAGATACCATAATATGTGATGATGAGCTGGATCCTAATCAACAACTTCAATTAGAACGATCTTTAGAAAATGTGAAAATCATTGATCGGACGGCCCTGATCCTAGATATATTTGCTTCTAGTGCTCAAACCAGAGAGGGACGTCTTCAAGTGGAACTTGCTCAGCATGAATACCTGTTGCCCCGCTTGGCCGGACAATGGACACATCTGGAACGTCTGGGTGGAGGTATCGGAACAAGAGGCCCTGGAGAGTCTCAGATTGAGACTGACAGGCGTTTGGCAAGAGGGAGGATTCAGAAACTCAAGAAAGAAATTGAAAAAATCCGCCAGCATAGATCCAGATACAGAGACAGAAGGCGGTCATCAAACGCCTTTGTCGTTGCGCTGGTTGGATACACTAATGCGGGGAAGAGCACTTTATTAAATAAACTTACTTCCTCTGAGGTCCTTTCTGAGGATAGACTGTTTTCCACCCTTGATCCGGTTACACGTCGGTTACATTTGGGAGAAGATAGAGTCGTATTGGTAACTGATACAGTGGGGTTCATACAGAAATTGCCCACCACTCTTATCGCTGCTTTCCGAGCTACTTTAGAAGAGGCGAACGAAGCAGATCTCATTCTGCACGTTGTCGACGTGTCGCACTCCAAGCGCTTTGAGCAAGTAGCATCTGTGGATGGGATATTGAAAGAGATTGGTCTTTCAGATAGACCCACGATCACTCTCCTGAATAAATGGGATAAATTTCCGGAGAGTTATGACCCGTCTGGTGATGAACTTCTTGTAGATTTCGTGAACAGTTTGGAATCCCCAGCATTTTGTTCTGCTTTGACTGGGCTTGGCAAAACTGAGGTTCTAAGGATGATAGGGGAGAAAATATCATTAAATTAGGTGGGTGGAACCCAAAATTAGCCACCTAGATTATATTGCGCACTATATATATTATGTAAAGTTAGGCGGTTGTTATTTTAATTGCCTGGTACCTAATGAGAGCTTGTAGTAACTCAATGAAGGTCGTTTCGGTGTTCCAGGGTTCTACAACAAGGACCTCTCTACACACTTCGCTCCAGGACTGTCTACATCGTTCATTCGTCACGATAATTGTGTTTCCCCGTGAAAGCGCCTTGGATAAACCGTGTACGTAACCTGAGTTGTAAGTGTCAGGTGGAGTTTGAGTTACTACTACTATCGCTGAATAATTAGTTCCAGTGAAATCTGAAACTTGTGGGTCGTTCTGGGGTTCATATGTTATGTCTTCTATCGGTATCAATAATGTTGACAGTGAGCTTAGTAATTTTTTGTAAATTTCGGTTTGTGATTCCCCAGTCATTTGGATGAATCCAATCGTCTTGGGCTTCTTTAGGTTAAACGTGTCACGATCTTGTTGAGGATGTGGATTGGCAAGTTGTGATGGACTGGATATCGGAGGCCGGTTCTGGTGTGACACCGTAATCGTCTCTGTCGGTCGTCCGGGGTGTGAAATAGCTGATAGGTCGGCCGGTAAATTTTCCAAATATTGAAGGTTCCCTCGGTAGATTGCCATGAATTCCTTGGTTTGCGCATGTTGAACTTTGAGCTCTCTGACTATTAAATTCGCTAAAAATTCATCCTCTGGGACTTTTTCCTCTCCAAATAGTTCATTTAACTTCGCGAAAGGCATAGGTCTAAAGATCGCAGATCTGGCAGCTTCTAAATGTTCGGAATGATTCTTCGGCGCAATGAGAGCCTCACCTAAGGGCGTTATAGATATTTCTTCGTCTCTGTAGCGTCCTTTTGTTAGTCCATAGTCTTCAGAGGCGGCCAGTTTTGTTGTAAAGGAGCTACTATTTACTGTCGTTCCTATTGTTTGGGCCAATATATTCCTATCTAAAGGCAGCGAGGCATTTTGCGAAAATATTACCTCTGAAATAGATAAGATGTCTTCAATGCTATGAGCTGGATATTTCCGTACGCGCCTTGTTCTACTATTGTTTTGTGACATATCAACCTGAAATAACGCTGAAATCATTCTGAAATAAGAATACAGTTCGTCTATGTATCCTTCCAGATATTTCAAGTCTTATTATTATCAATTATCGATGATTCCTTGGTTGTTACAATTGTGGGTGAGGAAAACTTAAAAACTGCCAAAGGATGCTCATGAAAGTCACATTACTAACATGTATTTTGGGTCTTCTCTTACTGTTTGGTTCTTGCGATTCGTTAAACAATGCTTCCTTGCCGTCTTCTGAACCTGATTCTTCAGAAACATTGAATACATCTCCTGATATGCAGGATGTTTCGGCAAGCCCCCCGTATAACCCAACAGTTACTCCGTTGGAGGCGCCGTTGGGGTCCTCCAAGGGTGTGCCAAAAGAGCTTGAGTCTGTTTGGGAGGCTTGGAGTCTTCTCAACAGTGATCATGTAGATAGGAATGAATTCCAAGCAGAGGCATTTGAAGAATTCGCTATTAGAGGTCTTATAAATGGTGTGGATGATATCCATACCTCTTATATTGATCCTACCGTTTTAGAGATAGAACAGGAGGATCTTTCTGGACAGTTTGAAGGTATAGGTGCTCACGTAAAACTTCGGGAAGATGGGGCCATTCTTATAAGCAGCCCAATGGAGGGGGGGCCGGCTGAGGCTGCCGGGATTCGAGCCGGTGACATTGTGACCACTGTGGACGGAGAATCACTTGAGGGGCTTTCATTATTAGAGGCCGTTTCCTTGATAAGGGGACCCAAGGGCAGCACGGTGGTACTGGGTATAAGGCATCTTGGGGACTTGGATGTTGTTGAAATATCGGTTGTTCGTGACGTAATTGCTCTGCCCAGCGTGAACCTGAGAAGCGAACCTGGTGCCCCAATCGCGCATATCAGAATAAGTGAGTTTAAGGGAGATACCGCACAGAGATTTGAAGATATCTTGCAAGATCAGGTGGAATTGGGTTCGAAGGGTCTTATATTGGATCTTCGCTACAATCCAGGAGGGTATCTCCAGCAAGTTTTCGAAATAGCCGATATCCTTCTCGATAAACAAATCATCCTAATAGAGGAACGAAAAGATGGAGAATTGATTTGGGAATCTGAAGATGGTGGACTAGGTGCTGAAATGCCTACAGTCCTTCTTGTGAATAGATATAGTGCCAGTGGAAGCGAAATTATTATGGGAGCATTTCAAGACTTTGATAGGGCCCCTGTTGTGGGAGAAAAGACGTTTGGAAAAGGTACTGTCAATGTTTTCAGACAACTTAGTAACGGAGGTGGCCTTTATATGTCTGTCGGACGATGGTATACACCCATGCGCAGAGAGATTGAAGGTAAAGGTTTAGAGCCAGATTATGAGGTCACCGCCAGAGATATTAATAAGGCTGACGTAATGCAGGTGGAAAAGGCTGAAGAGCTCCTATCAGACATGATTAGGACGGGCCAGCCCCAAAAGTAATGACGAAATCTAGGGATATAGCCGTTAATCGAAGAGCTACTTATGACTACGAAATACTAGAGCGGGTTGAAGCCGGATTGGTTTTGATGTCTAGTGAGATTAAGTCGATAAGGGATAATAGGGTAAATCTTAGTGGCGCCTACGCATTTCCACAAAATGGCGAACTTTGGCTACAGAATTGTCATATAGCGCCCTACCCTTCAGCCGTTAGGGATAATCATGAGCCATTGCGTCCAAGAAAGTTGTTACTAAGGAAAGACCAACTTAGACGACTTTCAGAAACTGCGAAGCAAAAGGGCTATACCATTGTCCCTTTGAAAATCTATATATCGGGACATTACGCTAAGATCCAACTTGGAGTTGGTAGAGGGAAAAAGAGATTCGATAAGAGAAGGGCCGTCGCGGAAAGGGATCGAAGAAGAGAGGCCCGAGAGGCTGAGCGCAGATAGATATTATTTTTCCACTAGGTAATTACTACGCAGAAGAAAACTAAAGCCCAGATCTACAGATCTGGGCTTTAGTTTTGAATCTTGTTCAATTTGGACTATTGATCTAACCGCGTTATCTGCAGAGAATCCCCTGGAGCTAGGGCGACTCTTCTCACGTCAATTCTGAATTTCAGCAACCAATATCCGAGTGTAGCTTTACTTACGCCGAGATAATCAGCAGTTGCCGTAAGACCCTGTTCTGTGACCATCTCAGGAAGCATTTTTTCTAGTGGCTGTCTGAAGCGTTCTTCCACAGCCAACATCTTTTTTGTTTTCCTATTTGCCATCATGCCCTCCAATTAGGGTTATCAACGTCAAAGAATATTAAAGATACAACTGAACTGGTGTCAATGGGTTTTCAATCATTTCTTTTACTTTTCTAATCTTTTCACAATGAATGTAATGGTTGCTTAATGCTATTAACCATAGGCGTAGATTGACCAATGTTTACTTTAAAAGGAAAATATATACATGCGCGTCCCTGTAGCTCAGTGGATAGAGCAACTGCCTTCTAAGCAGTGGGCCGGGGGTTCAAATCCCTCCAGGGACGCCATAGTTAGTTGTTTACGTTCTATTTGACGGTAAATCCATATAAACCACTTCCGGCATCGATCTTGGATCTCCTCCAGAGCTTTGGTGCAAGAAAAAAGGATCCTTCCAATATGTCTAATAGGCTGATTAATGAATCCAGTCCATACTTACTACAGCATTCGGAAAACCCAGTCGATTGGTATCCCTGGGGCTATGAGGCGTTCGAAAGAGCTGCAGCTATGGATCTTCCCGTTTTGCTGAGTGTAGGCTACTCAGCTTGTCACTGGTGTCATGTGATGGAGCGGGAATCTTTCGAAAATGATGAAATTGCTGCTCTGATGAATGCCAATTTTGTAAATATAAAGGTAGACAGGGAAGAAAGGCCCGATGTTGATGACATTTATATGACGGCCGTTCAAGCCATGATCGGACAAGGTGGGTGGCCGCTTACGGTGTTCTTGACCCCTGACCGGATGCCATTTTTCGGAGGGACATATTTCCCTCCGGAGCCTCGAGGAGGACACCCTGGGTTCCCTCAGATACTTCAAAGCATATCGGACGCTTACAAAAACCGAAAACCTGAACTTTCTAGTACTGGGGAGCATGTGTTGGAACATCTGACAGCGTTAACATCATTAGATGCTAACGAGGATGACAGGGAGACGATGCCCAAGGAATCGGAAGCGCTGGTGAGTATGCTGGAATCTCAGTTCGATTGGGAACTTGGAGGTTTCGGGAATCCAATTAAGTTTCCTCAACCGTTTGCATTGGAGCTACTCTTACAAATTCACAGAGATAACTCAGATACTAAAGCTTTGCAAATGGTGGAACATTCCTTATTGTCCATGTATTCGGGCGGAATATACGATCATGTGGGCGGAGGTTTTCACCGATATTCAACAGACAGAGCTTGGATTGTTCCCCACTTTGAAAAAATGTTATACGACAACGCCCTACTCTCTCGAGTCTATATTCACGCTTATCAAGCCACTGGGAAGAGTATTTATAAATCGGTAGCTTTGGATATATATCAGTATGTCTTGAGGGAGATGACTTCAGATAATGGACTTTTCTATTCTGCTGAGGATGCTGATACTGATGGGGAAGAAGGATCCTATTACACTTGGGATGTAGATGAACTCATAGCAGTAGTTGGCTTCGAGGAATGCGAACGCCTTGCAAGCGATTTTAATGTCACTAAACGGGGGAATTTCGAAGGGCGAAATATCTTGCATCCCTCGGGGACACTGAAAAATCGCCTCATTGAAGGGGATACACTTGCACTGGATCTGACTATCGGATCTTCCAGAAGGGAAAAATTACTGAAAAGCCGTTCGTTGAGGACTCGGCCTCTTACAGATGATAAAGCGGTTTTATCTTGGAATGCCCTAATGGTCCAATCATTAGCCGATGGATTTTTGGCGACAGGCCATAAGGAACTGAAATATGCAGCAATCCAAAACATAAAAACGTGCTTAAATATAGCAAATGAGTTTGGTGAGTTATTTCGATCTTACAGAGAAAATAAATGCTCAGGATCAGCCTATTTAGAAGATTATGCTTCAGTTATTTTGGCCTGTATAAAAGTGCACGAAATAACTCTAGATCAAAAATGGTTGCTTGAAGCCCTAAAGATAGCGGAGTCAATGCTAGAAACCTTCTGGGACGATGAGTCACCAATTCCATATGACGTAAAGGCAGATGACCCCTTTCTTCCTATGAGACCCAGGAATATATTCGATAATGCTGTGCCTAGCGGCTTATCTCAGGCGTTAGAAGGTCTTTCCCTCTTAAGTACTCTAACGGGAAATGGAAAATATAATAATATTGTTATATCAATATTGGATAAAACGTCTAATACCGCCTTCTCATCGCCGTTATCATTTGCGAATTTGTTAAGAACCGCGAGGAATTCACTAGATCCTTCAGTTGAAGTGATGATTAGCGTTCCAAATTATGAGAGTTCAGAAGGCTTTCTAGAGGCTTTAGGGAGTGTTTACCTACCAAATCGTGTTCTTTTAGGCTTCATTCAAGACAAAAATGTTACAGATGTTTCGAAAGCGCTCTATTCACCCATAAGTGAGGGAAGGATTGATGAGTTTTGTGACAAGTCCACGGCTTACTTATGTAGGGACTATTCTTGCCAACTTCCAGTGCACTCCCCTGCTGAGTTCTTGTCACAGCTTAAAGAAATTTAGCTTCCAAACTTGTCCTGACACCTGAATATTCAAAAGGATTAGTCTAGAAACATCACTGATTAGAGTTAAATACATTTTACTGTTTAGGTTTGATTAAATATGGAGGTGTGGGACACAAGTAGATATGATCTTCAAGAGACTAATACTCCCAAGCATCAATTTCCCATTAGATAGATTATTTATCCATCACGTCAAATTTTTTTACACCTTCCGATAAGACGGTGTTCACATGGGTATATATGTATTGACAGCCTAGGCCCACCATTTCAGGAAGCATAGTCGGTGGAGCTGCTATACCTGGGACCCTACCTCTTCCACATATTTTTTCGAGCGTTTCAAATATTATTTCCCTGACCGGCGTCTGCCATGCTTTTCCGGGATAGCCCAATGATTCTGAAAGGTCTGAAGGCCCTACGAAGAAAATGTCGACATTTTCGGTATCTAAAATATCATCAATGTTATCTACAGCCTCCTTATCCTCTATCTGTAAAGCAATTACGGTTGTGTTGTTTGACTCAGAAACGTAGTCAGAGGTTTCGACACTAATGCCATATTCGGATGCTCGTGTACCAATAGCCAGACTTCTATTTCCCAACGGGTGAAATAAGGCGGCATTTATAGCTAGTTGGGCTTCCTCACCAGTTGTTATATGTGGTACTTGAACCCCCGTGACACCTCTATCTAGAACAGCAGTTATGTCAGCAGGACTGTTTGTCCGGGGTCTTGCAATTGAGTGAATCCCAGCTGATCGTGCTGCTATCGCCATATTTTCTACCTCTGAAAGACTTAACGAACCATGCTCGCAATCTAAGAGAACCCACTTGAAACCAAGGCGACCAAACATTTCGATCAAAGGGAGACTGTAGAACATCATTGATATGCCCATCAAAGTATTCCCATTGACTATTGCTTCTTTCATACTTTGTCCAGTTGTATTCAAAATCCCGTACTCCTAGATTCACTTATATAGACTTAAAGCTTAAACTTTAAGTCAACCCACCAGTGGGGGCGCCAAAGAATCATATAGCTGGATTTAAAATTAAGGTGCGAGGTGAGTGGAAAAGTGGATAAATTAATAGAAGACCTTAAGAAAGTTGTTGGACAAGACTATGTTTTGTCAGAACAAGCTGACCTTATGGTTTATGAATATGATGGTTCTGTGGACAAAGCATTTCCTGTTCTGGTAGTACTTCCTTCAGATACGAAAGAGGTGTCAGAGGTGGTTAAATTGGCTAGGGAGCACGACCTACCCATAGTAGCTCGAGGAGCCGGTACTGGCCTAAGTGGAGGCGCTGTTGCAGAAAGAGGTGGCATCGTAATAGCCATGTCTAGGCTTAACCGTATATTGGAAGTAGACGAAACCAATAGAATTGCTGTTGTTGAGCCTGGCGTAGTCAATTTAGATTTGTCACTTCACACTGGACCCATGGGACTGTATTACGCTCCGGACCCTTCAAGTCAAAGGGCTTGCACCATTGGCGGAAATATTGCTGAAAACTCAGGAGGCCCTCATTGTCTGGCATATGGTGTAACGACTAACCATGTTGTGGGAATGGAAGTTGTTCTTGCTGACGGTTCCATTACTTGGTTTGGAGGGAAGGGCCGAGATTATCCTGGCAATGACCTTAGAGGAATCACCATTGGGTCAGAGGGCACCCTCGCTATTGCTACGAAAATAGTAGTACGCCTACTAAGAATTCCTGAAACAACCAAAACTATGCTGGTGGTTTTTGACGACGTAGAGACAGCTAGTTCTGCGGTAACGGGGATTATTGGAGCCGGTATTGTTCCAGCCGCTATTGAGATGATGGATCATTTTTGTATTGAGGCGGCTGAGGCCGCTGTTAACGCCGGTTACCCAGAAGGTGCAGGTGCTGTCCTGCTGGTTGAATTGGATGGATTGAATGAGTCTGTGGAGGAGGAGTCTGAAGAGATAGAGTCAATTTGTAGAGAATTCAGCCCTTTGGAAATTCGTGAAGCCACGGACCCTGAAGAAAGAGAAAAACTCTGGGCTGGTCGTAAGGGTGTATTGGGAGCGCTTGGTCGCCTAGCCCCTAACTACTATCTCGTTGACGGAACGATTCCAAGAACCAAGTTGGTTGATGTTTTGAGGCAGATAAATGAACTTTCAGAGAGATCTGGATATAAAATCGCCAATTTACTTCATGCCGGGGATGGCAATCTACATCCTTCGATACTTTTTGACGAAAGAAAACCGGGAGATACAGAGAAGATTTTGGCTATAGGTGCGGAGATTCTTAAGATATGCGTAGAAGCTGGAGGAGTCTTGTCTGGGGAACACGGGATAGGTTTAGAGAAGCAAGAACAGATGCCTTTTATGTTCACTGAAGAAGATATGGCAGCGATGACACTTTTAAAGCTAGCATTTAATACCAACGACTCACTTAACCCTGGCAAAATTTTTCCCACGGGTGCGGCGTGTGGAGATATTTCTCAAGCTCGGGCTATAGCTCGTGTGGGACCTGGCGCTTACATATAAGATGCCAAATCAGAGAGACATAAGTGTTAGAGTCGACGGCATTGATCCTTCAGTAGCAGTTGAAAATCCATCAAATGCCTTGGAGCTTTCATCAAGACTTGAGGAAAGTTCTGCTGAAGGTCACGCAGTAATACCCATTGGTGGAGGAACCCGCCTTGAAGTTGGTGGAGCGCCTTCTAAATACGACGTTGCTTTAAAGATAGGAAAATTAAATTCTATAGTCTCACACAACCCTGCCGATCTTACCTGCACAGTTGAAGCTGGAATCACATTAGAAAAACTACGTTCCGTGTTAAGTGAACACGGGCAATTTCTTGCAATCGACTCTCCATTTCCTGATCAGGCTACGATCGGAGGCGTTATAGCTTCGAATGCCCCAGGGTTTTTGAAGTGGCAGCTCGCCCATCCCAGAGATTCAGTAATAGGTATGGAAGTGGCACTTCCAAACGGCACTTTAATTAAGAGTGGAGGTCAGGTTGTAAAAAATGTATCCGGGTACGATATGGCCCGTTTGCACATTGGTGCGTTTGGTAACCTTGGGGTAATAACAAAGGTATCTTTTAAACTCACTCCTAAGCCTGTACGTGAAGCCACCCTCGATATTGAGTTTGATGAGATATCTCTCGCATACGACTTCGCCCAAGAGGTTTATAAATCTTATGTAATGCCCCTATCACTAATTTGCTCTCATGATTTTGAAAAGTCATCAACTGGGTGCAAATCTTTGGTTCGTATCGGTGGCCGAGAAAGGGCTCTTAAAAGGCAGATAGACTTGATAAGGGAAATAGGAAGAAGGAATCACAGCACGAGTATCGAAATAATTGAGCAGCCCGAGTCGGATCGACTTTGGATTGATGTTCTTAATCAGTCGGTTAAAGGTGTTGATAGTGGAGAATACATAAAGATCAACACTAGATCGTCTTGTACTCCTTCAGAGGTCGAACATGCTGTAAGAATCATATGGTCTTCATTGGAAAACACAGGTTGCTTATTATCAATAAATTCAGAACCTGGCTTTGGTGCTATATTTTGCAATATTCGTTTCCCGGGGACACAATTGCGAGATGAATCTATAGGTGTGATTCAAAAGTTAAGAGAATCCTTGCATGAAATCGAGTCTTGGTTGATCGTTGAAGACCTCCCAACCGAATGGAAGTCTGGTTTGGACGTATGGGATAGAGACCAAATATCATCGATCAAATTAATGGAGTCACTAAAGGCAACATATGATCCAGATTTTGTACTGAGCCCTGGCAGATTTGTTACCTTCCAATGATAGGGAGAATTTGAATTGACAGATTCATCTGGAGCAATAGGGGTGGACACCTGGGTAGAAGAGTCGGACTTGTACAAGTGCGTCCACTGTGGCTTTTGCCTGCAGGCCTGTCCTACATATCTGGCCACGGGACTGGAAACAGAATCTCCACGCGGAAGAATCGCGTTAATGAAAGCTGTTAACGAAGACCGTCTTCCATTCGACAGCGGGGTCGAACGGCATTGGGATCTATGCATCCAATGTAGAGCCTGTGAAGTGGCTTGTCCCTCAGGAGTCCCCTATGGACATCTTATTGAGGCGACCCAAAACCAATTCAAGTCGAAAGACAAGCTTAATTTTTTTAAGAAATTAGCGTATGAAATTGTCTTCAGAAAAATTGTAATGAGTCCAAAGCTGTTAAGAGGAGTTTTTTCTTTACTAAGAATCTATCAAAATAGTGGCCTACAGAAGCTCATTCGTAAGTCAAAAGTAATCAATTTGATATCAAAAAAACTTTCTAGATTGGAGATTAAAACTCCTTTTATACATGGAAAACCCCTAGTTGCTGAAAATCAAACATTCAAAACTGTGGAAGGAAACACAAAGAAAATTTTTATGCTTTCTGGATGTGTAATGCCACTTACACATGGAAACCAAATGAGATCGGCTATAAAAGTGTTGAACGTGAATGGATTTGATGTTCAGATCCCCGAAAATCAGGTTTGCTGTGGGGCCATTAATTCCCATGTTGGAGATCTCGAAACTGCAAGGGTGTTGGCTAGAAAAAACATAGATGCTTTTCAGTCGGAAAATGAGTGTGAAATAGTGAATATGTCAGGAGGATGTGGAGCTAGGTTGAAGGAATATCCTGAATTACTTGAGGAAGACGAAGAGTATTCGGATAAAGCTAAAACTTTTGCTTCCCGCGTGAGGGATATCCATGAACTGCTCGTTGAATCAGATTGGGAATGCGGAGATTCCTTTATTGATAAAACTGTTACATA
>ENA-UPTF01000279-UPTF01000279.1-marine-metagenome-genome-assembly--contig:-NODE-279-length-36518-cov-3.145550_pt1 | contig 36518 bp, 33 predicted proteins | sample MGYA00238166_ERZ767019 | MGnify/ENA primary metagenome ERZ767019 (study PRJEB28930, sample SAMN06266391) | marine metagenome | isolation source: Sea water from 250 m depth | place: Atlantic Ocean | study... | reverse complement strand
GACGTTTTTGTGTGTGATACCTCCCGACGCTTCGAGCTGAATGGCGCCCCGGTTAAGTTTTACCGCCGTATGGAGCTCTTCCATGGAGAAGTTGTCCAGTAATGCGATATCGACATCCGCTTTGATAGCTTCGACTAACTGGGGGATCGTTTGGACTTCAATTTCGATTTCGGTATTCGGATTTTGTTGCTGAGCAGCGCGTACACTTTTGGCGATGCCGCCGGCCGCCGCGATGTGGTTCTCTTTAATGAGGTAAGCGTCAAATAGCCCCATTCGATGATTACAGGCACCTCCGGTCGCGACCGCATATTTCTGGGCTAAGCGAAGGCCGGGTATGGTCTTTCGTGTATCTAAGATCTTAGCGCTGGTTCCTGAAATAGCTTCAACATACTGGCTTGCGGCGGTTGCTGTTCCTGAGAGTAGTTGAATAAAGTTCAACATGATTCGTTCACAAGTTAGCAAGCTTCTCGCCGGCCCCGTTGCAACCAAAAGAGCATCTTCGGGTTTCACGTTTTGGCCATCTTGGACTAACCACCTAGTATTGATTGACGCATCGATCTGGTTACAAGTTTCCTCCGCCCAGAGCTGACCACAGAACACGCCTGCGGTTCGAGTGATCAGACGAGCAGCACCAGTTTGTTCCTCCGAAATCAACGCGGCGTTGATGTCTCCAGAACCTACGTCTTCTACGATGGCGTCTCGCACGTTTCGACGAACCTCTTTCAAGAGGGTGTCGTTGACCGCTAGGGGTGATCGATCCATATTGGTCATTATGGCATTTCATAGAAATCGAAGAGCTCTAAAGACATGCTTGTAACGATCGATCACTGGTTATCAAACGTTAATCGGAAGCTCTCGATGAATTGCGATGATCGACCGGAGGACGCGCGAATTTCGCTGGTTGTAATCCACTCGATATCCCTTCCAGCAGGGGAATACGGCACAGGTCTGGTGCCTACTTTTTTCTGCAACGAGTTAGATCTGAAAGACCACCCCTACCTGCAATCGTTGGAAGGGGTGAGGGTCGCGCCACATTTGTATATTACCCGTCGCGGTCTGGTGACCCAGTTTGTACCGTTCAATCTAAGGGCATGGCACGCGGGGGTTTCTTCCTTTGGGCCACAAGCAGCCTGTAACGACTTTTCAATCGGAGTCGAGTTAGAAGGCACCGACCAAAGTAGCTATACCAATTCTCAGTACCGCAAGCTCTGCTCTATCTTGACCGCGCTTATCGTCAAATATCCTTCGATCTCGCTAGGCCGAATTGTTGGCCACCAGGAAATTGCGCCCCTTCGCAAAAAAGATCCTGGTGCTGGTTTTGACTGGGAGCGGATTTACACAGAGGTTGTACGACATGAGGACGCAATAGCGTCTAGGCGATGACAAGGATGTTGGTATTGAGGTGGTAGTTAAATTTCAAGAGATGCGAATAGGAATTGATTTGGGCGGTACCAAGATCGAAGGAATCTTGATGGATCGTGAGGGTAACGTCACGCAAGTGATTCGAAAGGCCGCACCGAGAGGGCATTACGAACGAACCGTTCGAGCTATAACGGCGCTTGTTCGAGAACTCGATATTCTTGCAGTTGGTACATGCTCGGTCGGGATTGCCGCCCCGGGAACCTGGATTCCCGAACGGTCGGCTATGAAAAACTGTAACTCGACGTGGCTTAACGGACGTCCCTTGTTGGACGATCTGATCGAGTCGCTGAATCGGCCAATTCGAATTGCAAACGACGCCGACTGTTTTGCTTTGTCGGAAGCTGTCGCGGGTGCGGGTCGCTCATGTTCATGCGTCTTCGGCATCATTCTAGGTACTGGGGTTGGCGGTGGTTGGGTAATTAATGGACAACTTCTTTTGGGTCCTAACGGATTAAGCGGCGAATGGGGGCACACGCCCATGCCCTACTTTCGCTCCGATCCGCATTCGGCTCGGGCGGAGACGGACTTGCCCGATCGGCAATGTTATTGTGGTCGGGTCAACTGCATCGAAACTTTTTTGTCTGGGCCTGGACTATCATTAACGCATCGCCTGTTAACCGGTGAACACCTCGAATCGGACAAGGTTGCAGACTCAGAATTCAGTGAACAATCATACAATTTATATACCTCGATGTTGGCGCGAGCTTTGGCTCAGATAGTTAATGTCTTCGATCCCGACATCATCGTTTGTGGTGGCGGAGTTTCCAATTCAAAACATCTGTATCGCGGCTTAACGAGCAAAATGGCTGGGTACACATTCACTTCGGAAGGTGCGACGCAAGTGGTGCCGGCAGAACATGGTGATGCAAGTGGAGCGCGTGGTGCTGCATGGCTTAATCCCGCATAAAGTCGTTTTAGGTATAGCGCGCTGTTTCCCTAGGCCGAGTCGATTGCTTGGTCGCCGGATTGAGTTGTAATGCCGACCGAAGGCGACACGGAGGACACTAACCCCACAGAGACGCAAGAGTGGTTAGATTCACTCGAATATATTCTCGACAACGAAGGGGTTGAACGGGCTAATTTCCTACTGAGACGGCTTTCGTCCAGGATGACGAAAACGGGCGCTTCGCTGCCCTATACCATCACCACGCCCTATCGAAATACTATCCCAGCCCATCTTGAGGCATTCATGCCGGGCGATCTCTTCATGGAACGCCGGATTCGTAGTCTGATCCGTTGGAACGCTCTAGCGATGGTCGTCCGCGCAAATCGTCGAGATGGCGACTTGGGTGGTCACATTTCGACCTTTGCGTCTTCAGCGACTCTTTACGAAGTTGGATTTAACTACTTTTTCAGAGGTCCGACGCAGGAGCACGCTGGCGACTTAGTTTACTTCCAGGGGCACAGCGCGCCGGGAATTTATGCGCGCTCGTTCTTAGAACGTAGATTGAATGAAAAACATCTGGATAGCTTTCGCCAAGAAGTCCGTGGTGGCGGCCTTTCTTCGTATCCCCATCCTTGGCTTATGCCCGATTACTGGCAGTTTCCCACTGTTTCGATGGGCCTTGGTCCGATTCAAGCAATTTATCAAGCACACATCATGAAATATCTTGATTCGCGCGGGCTCGTTCCAATGGAGGATCGTAAGGTATGGGCTTTTCTGGGTGACGGCGAATGTGATGAACCCGAATCCCTCGGTGCGCTTGGGCTTGCCGGACGAGAGCGACTGGACAATCTTGTTTTTGTGGTCAACTGCAATTTGCAACGGCTGGACGGACCCGTTCGAGGAAACGGCAAGATAATCCAAGAACTTGAAGGTGAATTTCGCGGTGCCGGATGGAACGTGATCAAGGTTGTATGGGGACGTTTATGGGACCCGCTCTTCACCAATGACGTTGACGGGCTATTGCAACAACGCATGAACGAGACGGTGGATGGCGAATATCAGAATTACAAGGCCAAAGGCGGCGGCTACACGCGCCAAGAGTTTTTTGGAAAGCACCCTAAATTACTAGAACTTGTCGCTAATCTATCGGACGACGACATCATGCGTCTTAATCGCGGTGGCCATGACCCCTTCAAAGTTTACGCCGCGTATCAGGCGGCCATGGATCACAACGGCCAGCCCACGGTGATTCTTGCAAAGACCGTGAAGGGCTACGGAATGGGCGATGCGGGAGAATCCGAGAACACTACCCATCAAGTTAAAAAGCTTGATCTCGACGATTTAAAACATTTCCGTGATCGATTCGATATACCTCTGTCGGACAGCGAATTAGAGTCTGTGTCCTATTACAGACCGCCGAGCGATAGCCCGGAAATGGTGTACATGCTTAAGCAGCGAGGGAAACTCGGTGGTCCGATCCCAAGTCGTGTCGTCTCTCCCCCCGGATTTGATATCCCGTCCCTCGAATATCTTGAAAATGTTCTGAAAGGCGGCGGCGATCGAAAATTCTCCACGACCATGGGCTTCGTAAGAATTCTGTCGACACTATTGCGGGACAAGTCAATTGGAAAACGGATTGTTCCGATCATCCCGGATGAGGCGCGTACCTTTGGCATGGAGGGGATGTTTCGACAATTGGGGATCTACTCATCCGAGGGCCAACTATACGAACCCGTTGATGCCGATGAGCTAGCTGCGTACCGAGAGTCGAAAGATGGCCAGGTTCTCGAAGAAGGTATTAACGAAGCAGGTGCATTTGCGGCGTGGTTGGCAGCCGCAACATCCTATAGCACGCATCAGTACACGCTGATTCCATTTTATTTGTTTTATTCCATGTTTGGATTTCAACGCGTCGGCGATCTCGCCTGGGCAGCGGGTGACATGCAAGCTCGTGGATTTCTGTTGGGAGCTACATCGGGGCGCACGACGCTTAATGGCGAAGGATTGCAACATCAAGATGGGCACAGCCACCTGTTGTCGGGAGCTGTTCCAAACTGCGTTTCGTACGATCCGTGCTATGTCTATGAGCTAGCGGTGATTATTCAGGATGGGCTACGGCGGATGTATGTCGAAGACGAACGTATCTTCTATTACGTCACGATAATGAACGAAAACTATACGCAGCCCTCCATGCCTGATGGAGATACAAACGGGATCCTGCGCGGGATGTACAAACTAGTGTCGATCGATTCGAGTGGGTCGAAACGCAAAATCAGGTTGTTAGGTAGCGGGGCGATTTTGAATGAAGTGATGAAAGCGTCGATCCGATTAAAACGCGACTATGACGTAGACGCTGAAGTGTGGAGCGTGACCAGTTATACGGAATTGGCCAGGGATGGTCACGACGTTGCCCGATGGAACATGTTGCATCCGGCGGAGCAATCGCAACGCAGTTACGTTTCAGAATGTCTGGAAGGCGATACGCCCGTTGTTGCCGCGACCGATTACGTCAAACACCATGCCGAGTCGATTCGCGGGTTTATAGACGCGTCCTACCGGGTTTTGGGCACAGATGGTTTCGGTCGCAGTGATACAAGAGAGCAATTGCGCGGGTTTTTTGAAGTCGACGACCGCTTTGTCACCCTGGCGGCACTGACCGAACTCGCGAACGCACAGGTGATTGCGCAGTCCGATGTTAAGAACGCGATTAAAGACATGGGTATCGCCCCGGATAAATCGAATCCTCGACGATCATGAGCCTCGTGGAGGTCAAAATCCCTGATGTCGGCGATGCCGAAGAAGTTGAAGTCATTGAAATCTGTGTTTCGGCCGGCGACAAAATCTTGAGTGGTGCTGTGCTGATCGTTATTGAATCGGAGAAGGCGTCGATGGAGCTACCTACGGAGGTAGCTGGGAAGGTCATGGGCATTAGTCTCGCGGTGGGCGACATCGTGAATGAAGGGGATGTGGTAGCAACTCTCGAAATAGAAGCAAGCGATGCCCAGATAGATGAAGCAGAGAACAAAATTGGTCCGGTCGGTGACGGCGATGGGCCCCCGGCGATGCAAGACAGTTTCAAATCGCAGCAATCGGAAGCTGGGAATCGAGACGATCGCCGTATCGAACACGAAACAGAAGTCGAAGTACGGATACCAGATGTGGGGGATGCTGAAGAGATTGTTGTGATCGAGGTTGCGGTTCAAACGGGGGATGCGGTGTCTGTCGACGACGTCCTGGTTGTAATTGAATCGGAAAAGGCTTCCATGGAAATACCGTCACCGGTAGCAGGGACAGTAGGGTCTATGGAATTGGCGTTGGATGACGAGGTGGCCGAAGGAGCGCTCGTCGCTGTCATTGTAGCGAATGGTCCAATCGACATGCCGGTGGTATCTCGCCGGCCCGATGCCGTTCCTTCAACCGCCGTCGCGACTGATCTAGAACCAAAAACGTCGTCCATTCGAGCGTCACAACCCTTAGAGCATGGGAGTAGGACGTCGGATAAGGCGGTGTACGCCGGGCCTGCGGTGCGGAGGCTGGCGCGGGAATTGGGAGTGGATCTGGGATCAGTCAAAGGCTCTGGTTCTCAGAGCAGGATCGTTAAAGACGACGTAAAAGCATATGTCAAAGGCATTTTGACGAGATCAAGCCAGCGTGACCCAGCAGTCCTTCCATCCGTGCCGGCTGAGGACTTTTCGAAACACGGGGAAATCGAAGAGGTTCAGCTAACCCGCGTTCGGCGCTCTGGTGCCGTAAATTTGCATCGAAGTTGGCTGAACGTCGTGCATGTCACGCAGCACGATCTCGTCGATGCAACCCAATTGGAAGAAGTGAGACTCAAGGTGAAACGAGAGGCAGGGATGGAGTCGCTTACACCTTTAGCATTTGTGCTAAAGGCTTGTGCACTAAGCCTGGCCCAGTTTCCTCGGTTCAATGCCTCGCTCGGTCCTACCTTAAAAACGTTGATATTGAAAAAATACTGTCACATCGGCTTCGCTGTCGACACCGAAGCTGGGCTTGTGGTGCCGGTGATTCGTAATGTTGATAGCAAAGGCATCCTTGAACTTTCCGAAGAGATAGTGGAGCTATCTGAACTTGCCAGAGATCGAAAACTTGGACCGGACCACATGGCGGGCGGTTGCTTTACCGTTTCGAGCCTAGGTGCGATTGGTGGTACCGGATTCACCCCAATAGTTAACGCGCCTGAACTGGCTGTCCTGGGCGTCGCCAGGATGGATACTCAGCCTTTTTGGGATGGGAAGGAATTTGTGCCGCGAACTATGTTACCGGTCTCCCTTTCATATGATCACCGGGCGATTAATGGCGCGGAGGCTGGCCGATTCGTGCAACGTCTCGGACAAATTCTGACTAAACCCGAAGATTTGTCCCGTTAATGACTGGTGTTGTCGGGTACCACCGGTTGCCATAATTGCTCGACGCCGGCAGCCGTCGTGCGAGCAATAACGAACAAATAATCCGATAGACGGTTTAGATAAGCACCAACCCCGGCGTCGATAAGGCTATGGATTTTTGCGCGCCAAAACGCGCGTTCTGCACGCCTCATGGTCGCGCGCGCCATATGCGCAAGTGCACAAATCGTGTTGCCACCGGGCAAGACGAACTCCCGAAGCGGTTCGAGCTCTTCATTCAACAGCGCGATTTGTTGTTCTACAACTTTAATTTCACCGTGCCACTCAAGCTGGCTGGTGCCCGTTGCCGCCGCAGCGCCGACATCGAAGAGACGGGACTGAACAGTTAGTAGAAAGTCGTGAAATGCGCAATCGGTTTCAAGGTGGGCGATTAACACGCCGAGCGCACAATTCGCTTCGTCCAGGTTACCGGCTAATTCCAGTCGATCATGTTCTTTCGGATAACGCTTCCCATCGGCGAGGGAAGTTTTACCTTCGTCGCCCGTGCGGGTGGTGACACGATCGATTCGATCAGGCATCTCGGCTCTCCTTTGACGTGGCATACACTAACAGCGTGGGCAGTCGGACGTTAGCCTCGGTTAGATCGACATCGAATTGATACCTTTACCTGGGATATGCAGGTTGGCGGCTTTTGGCTGTTAACTGTGCCAATAACCATTTCGTGGCGCGGATTGGTGCGATCCTTGCCACGAAATGTTTCTTGTGCGAGTTTTGCGACAACTCTAACGATGACGAGCGGCGGGAGTCCAAGTTATAGAGCCTCCAGTTTTTTGGCATCGAGTGATTTTGGCGGGTAACTAAGGCTTATGGCCAGTTTTGATGTTGTTTCTGAGGTCGAGACCCAAGAAGTTCGAAATGCCGTCGATCAGGCCGTCCGCGAGCTCAGCACGCGGTTTGACTTTCGCGGGGTTGATGCCGGTTTTGGATACGAGGGCGAAGAGATCCTGGTATGGGCGGAAGAGGAATTTCAGGTCGACCAGCTAACGGACGTGTTGAAAGAAAAACTCGCGAGGAGAAAAGTTGATATTGGCGCACTTGATGCTCAAGAACTCGAGGCGTCGGGGAAGCAGAAGCGGTTGAAGTTTCGACTCCGCCAAGGCATCGATGGAGACGTAAGCCGGCAGATCACAAAATTAGTGAAAAGCTCCCGGCTCAAAGTACAAGCCCAGGTGCAAGGTGACAAAGTGCGTATAGCTGGGAAGAAGCGCGACGACCTGCAGTCGGTGATGGGATCTCTGCGGGATGCCGATATCGACATACCGCTCCAATTCAATAATTTTCGGGATTGAACGTTAACTCGACCCAGCGCTGGCTGGCATCGATTGCCATTTATTGGCACCCGCGCATCGCAGCGCTCTTTTTTCTTGGTTTTTCCGCGGGACTACCTTTCTTACTGGTTTTTTCGACGATGTCGGCGTGGTTGACGGAATATGGGGTTAGCCGATCGACGATTGGTTTTTTTAGTTGGATTGGGATTACCTATTCGATCAAAGTGTTTTGGGCACCCGTGGTCGATCGAATTCGATTGCCAGGTATTGGTCGATTAGGTCAACGCCGGAGTTGGATATTGCTCGCCCAATTGGGTATCGCGGCAGGACTTTTCGGACTTTCCCTCGTTGATCCAAGCGAGAACTTACGCGGCGTTGCGTTATTGGCGCTGTTGGTAGCGTTCGCGTCGGCGACGCAAGACATTAGTGTTGATGCATACCGTATCGAAGCGGCAGAGATGGATCGGCAAGCAGCAATGGCGGCCGCCTATATCTTCGGCTATCGAGTGGCGTTATTGGTTGCGGGTGCGGGGGCGCTCCTTATCGCTGAATTCAGCACATGGAGCGTGAGTTACGGGATCATGGCTGGACTGGTATCGGTTGGCGTCATTACGACCTGCATTGTTCGGGAACCGGAACACAATGTTTTGATCGAGCGTCCTCGCGGGATCGGTCACGAACCCATACCAAAACGTGTGTTGCGCTGGTTTCAAGGCGCTGTCGTTGCCCCGTTTCACGAGTTTTTTACTCGCTACGGCTGGCTAGCGCTCGTTGTTCTAGGCGTTATCGCGACTTATCGCATTAGCGACATCACCATGGGGGTGATGGCCAATCCTTTTTACCTCGACCTTGGGTTTACCAAAAGTGAGATCGCGAGCATCGTCAAGGCCTTTGGCTTTTCGATGACGCTCGCGGGCGCGGGGCTGGGGGGCTTATTGGTCGTTCGTTTTGGACTTATGCCGATGATGATGACGGGAGCAATTTTAGTTGCGCTGACGAACCTTCTCTTTGCGCTGATGGCGGAGCTAGCGCCAACGCGAACGCTGCTCGCGATGGTTATTAGCGCTGACAACTTGAGTGCAGGATTGGCCAACGTGGTGTTTGTCGCTTTCCTTTCCAGCTTGGTCAATAAGACCTACACAGCGACGCAGTATGCACTTTTTAGTTCCGTGATGACGTTGCTTGGTAAGTTTATTGGGGGGTTTGCCGGCATCGTTGTCGACGGCTTTGGCTACACGATGTTCTTTATCTACGCGAGTGGTATTGGTATACCGGCCATGCTCTTCTTATTAGTTGCGATGAGGTCTGGGGTATTTTCGGGCCCTAAGGTTGCCACCCAAATTCTGCCAAACTGACGCGCTTTCGCGTGAAGCTGATGCCTTCTTGAAGGAGCAGTGACTTCTGTCGCGCTGCCCGAGGCCCGGTAAGCGAAATTTCGCCGCGTGCGTTAACAACTCGGTACCAAGGCAAAGTGCTATCGCTCGGAAGATTGCTGAGGACCCTTCCAACGCCGCGTGCAGCCCTCGGTAGACCGGCAAGTTCGGCGATCTGACCGTACGTTGCCACATGGCCGTGCGGAATTGCTGCAACGATCAACCATATACGCTCATCGGTCGTGATCTTGACATCTCCTGGATTGGTACCCAGATTGTGGTGTATGCGCAATTGGACAGCGGTCTTTTTCGTAACTCCTCTCGTCGAAATGTACCTTCTCATTGAGGTGGGTGGCCAGATCGGTGCTTGGTCGACGATTTTCTTGGTGGTGTTTACGGCGGTTGTGGGCGTTTCCCTCCTTCGCCGTCAAGGTTTTCGAACCTTGGCGAGGGGACTTAGTCGTTTACAACAAGGCCAATTGCCTGCAACCGAAGTGGTTGAAGGCTTGTTGTTGGCGGTTGCCGGAGCTCTTTTGCTGACCCCAGGATTCGTGACAGATGCGGTTGGATTCGGATTACTCATGCCGTGGGCAAGAAACAATATCGCGAAAAAAATTCTAGCCCAAGTTGACCTGAAAAGCCCGGTACAAGGGCCCGCTGGGGTAGGAGAGACCATCGAAGGCGACTTCCAACGCCGACCTTAGCTTGAAAAAGAATCGCAAATAGGGGTTGAAACGTTAGATTCGATCCCTATTATATGCGTCCCCCTGATTAGCACTCTCTCTTTCGGAGTGCTAATCAGGATAAGTAGGAAGGGTATAAACCTTGGGAGACATTTGTTCATGAATATTCGACCCTTACACGACCGCTTGGTTGTGCGCCGGTTGGAAGAAGAGACGACCTCCGCTGGAGGGATCGTGCTTCCCGACTCGGCTGCAGAAAAGCCATCACAAGGAGAGGTTCTGGCCGCTGGCCCGGGCAAACTCCAGGACGATGGCAAAATTCAGAAACTTGACGTGAAAGTCGGCGATAAGGTCATTTTTGGCCAATACGGCGGCAGTACCGTCACGCTTGACGGAGACGAACTCTTAATTCTCTCCGAAAGTGAAATTTTCGGTGTGTTGGAAGACTAACCAATTGATTCATAGAGGAACTAAGCGATGAGCGCTAAAGACGTAAAGTTTTCAGACGACGCGCGCGGCCGTATGCTCGAGGGAGTAAATACACTCGCGAATGCCGTTAAAGTTACGCTGGGACCGAAGGGACGTAACGTGATCCTAGACAAGTCCTTCGGCGCGCCGACGGTCACCAAAGACGGTGTTTCGGTTGCCAAGGAGATCGAACTACAAGATAAGTTCGAAAACATGGGTGCACAAATGGTCAAGGAGGTTGCAAGTCATACCTCCGACGAAGCCGGCGACGGCACGACCACGGCCACTGTGTTGGCCCAGTCAATTCTGACCGAGGGATTGAAGGCAGTTGCCGCGGGGATGAACCCCATGGACCTTAAGCGCGGTATCGATAAAGCCGTGTCCGCGGCCGTAAGCGAGATCGAGGGCATGTCGACCCCGTGTGAGGATTCCACGGCGATCGCGCAGGTTGGTACGGTTTCAGCCAATAGCGACAACCAGGTGGGTGAGATTATTGCCGACTCGATGGACAAAGTGGGCAAAGAAGGCGTCATCACCGTCGAGGAAGGTAGCGGTCTTGAAAACGAACTCGACATCGTCGAGGGCATGCAGTTTGATCGAGGTTATCTCTCGCCTTACTTCATCAACAATCAAGATTCGATGGCAGCAGATTTGGATGAGCCATACATCCTTCTTTGCGACAAGAAAATTTCTAACATTCGGGACATGCTCCCGGTGCTCGAAAATGTCGCGAAGTCGGGTAAACCCCTCATGGTGATTGCGGAAGACATTGAAGGGGAAGCGTTAGCGACTTTGGTGGTCAACAACATGCGGGGCATCGTCAAGATTGCCGCGGCGAAAGCGCCGGGTTTTGGAGATCGCCGAAAGGCCATGCTTCAGGACATAGCGATTCTGACCGGTGCGACCGTCATTTCGGAAGAAGTCGGGCTTACCCTCGAAGGCGCATCGTTGGATGACTTGGGAACCTCCAAACGTATTTCAAGCTCCAAGGAGAATACGACCATCGTCGATGGCGCCGGTGAAAAAGGCGATATCGAAGGCCGGATCAAGCAGATTCGCGCGGAAATTGAGGACACCAGTTCCGACTACGACCGTGAGAAGCTGCAGGAAAGGCTTGCCAAGTTGGCAGGTGGCGTTGCCGTGATCAAGGTCGGCGCATCGACTGAGATCGAAATGAAAGAGAAAAAAGCACGGGTAGAGGATGCGCTGCATTCGACTCGCGCTGCGGTGGAAGAGGGCATTGTTCCCGGTGGGGGCGTTGCACTGATCCGTGCCTTGCAGAAGATCGAAGGCCTATCGGGCGATAACGAAGACCAGAATGTGGGTATCCAAATTGCCCTCAGAGCGATGAGTTCTCCGATGAGGCAAATCGCTGAAAACGCGGGTGACGAGCCCGCCGTGGTCGTCGATAAAGTTCGGTCCCTCGAAGGGAATCAGGGCTACAACGGTTCCACGGGCGAATACGGCGACATGATTGAGCTCGGGATTCCGGATCCTGCCAAGGTGACGCGGATTGCTCTGCAGGCCGCAGCTTCAGTCGCTGGTCTTATGATCACGACCGAGGCGATGGTGAGCGAGCTACCCGAAGACAATCCTCCACCCATGCCTGGTGGTGGCGGAGGGATGCCGGACATGGGCGGCATGATGTAACTTGTTGCCCGTTCGGATCCTGTTCGAACGTTGCCGCCTTCGGTGGTAACTTCCCGAGCAGGGTGCTTGATAAAAAGCCCTGCTATGTGCAGGGCTTTTTTTTGCTTCAGTTCGCGGCGAAGTTTCTATCGGAGACGTCTATTCGTTCGGGACTGAGTCCTCGAGGAAGGATTGCACAAGGAAGGCGTTAAATGTCGCGGTAAACCAGGGTATGATCCGTGCGACGGAGCGGTTGAACCAGATAGAGGGGGTGTTATGGAAGTCGTCGAGTATTTAGCGCGGTGGGGTCACTATGTGTTCGGTATCACGTGGATTGGCCTGCTTTACTACTTTAACTTGATTCAAGGCGGTTACATGGCCGCTGCTTCAAACGAAGCAAAAGTCGACGCCTTTACGAAACTGGTGCCGAATGCGCTTTGGTATTTCCGTTGGGGCGCGATGTTGACGTTTCTAACCGGCCTCGTGCTGCTTGAGGCTGTCTGGCGCAGTGGCCGTTTGGGAATCGATATTACGGTAGGCGCGACGATGGGAACGCTGATGTTCCTCAATGTGTGGCTCATTATTTGGCCCAACCAGAAGATCGTGATTGCCTCGAATGAAGCTGTGGCTGCGGGTGGCGAGGCGGACCCTGGTCAAGCGGGCGCGGCGGCCACGGCGCTGCTTGCGTCGAGAACCAATACGCTCTTTTCGCTTCCGATGCTGTTTTTCATGGGGTCGAGTTTCCATTTCCAGCAGGGTCCAGGGTTGCTTGATAACCTCTCAGCTCCTGGTCTCATCGTGGCGATGATCATTGTCTTGGCTCTTGAAGCCAACGCGATCTGGGGCAAGCTGTCGGTGATTACGACGGTCAAGGGTGTTATCCACTCGAGCTTGATTCTGACGGCAGTTCTTTGGGCCGTTGTTGCGCTGCTTTAGTCAACAGATATTTCGATCACTAGAAAGGGTCTCGTCGAGGCCCTTTTTTTTGCGAGGTTGTGGCGCTAATCTCTCGCGGTTCATGACACCGAGTTTGAGATATTGAGCGAACAGACGCCCGAGAAAGATTCATCGATATCTGCCACCGGAAGTGGCGGCCGCTACCCTCGAACCAGCCGTCCGCCCGGAGCCAGGACTAACAATAGTTCTATTCCGTATAGCCTTCTGCTTGTCATGGCCATCATCGTTGGTGTCGGAGGTTGGTTTGTTTACGACCTATTTGAAGCCACGGAAGATGAGCTTGTGAACGCGCGCGCGCGCATTACGCTGTTGGAAGAGCGAGTCCGTATTACCGACGAGGCGGTAACCGAAACTGGAGCAACTGCCAACGAACAGATCAACCTTTGGGAGTCAGAAATTCGACGTCTCGAACAACAACGGAAAAAGAACAAAAGCGCGATCGAAGGAAATCGAGCAGAACACGAAAAACAAGCTAAAACCGTTACCGCGATCGAGACCAGCATTCGCGGCCTGAAAGCCCAGGTGTCGCGTCACGAGGGATCGTTCACCGAGCAACAAAAAGTACTCGACGAGTTGAATACGCTACAAAATAACGTCGAACAACTGATCAACCAGCAGCGTGATCTCGTCGATAAAGTGAATGTCACCAGCGTGACGACGTCGGGACTTCGTTCCAGTCTTGAGACCAGGGTTAAAGAAAACGAGGAGGCTATTGTTGCGATCGACGCTTATCGTCGCGAGGTTAATGCGCGACTGGCCGATCTCAAGCGGCGGCTCGAATCGCCTCGGCCCTGATCAACGAAAAACCAATGCGGCGAGGTTGGTTCGAGACGAATTGGTCGACGTCGGTCAATCAACCGCGTTCCACAATTCAAGAACATCGAGCAGGACTAAGTACCCGTGGTAGGAGACTTCGATTCCGTTTTCGGTAATGGCCTGTAACGTCATTCCGTCTTGGATCTCGTCGCCCTCGCGCCACATGGTTCCCCCGATATGGACGGTCCTTTCCGAGGGCTCCGCAGTATAGGTATGGATGCTGATCGCGAGATTCGGAAACGCATACCCGACGACGCCTTCGAAGTCTCGATAGTAGACGAGCTCTGGCCCATTCGGCGGAGGTTCAACATCTTGTAGGGCGGAGACTGTTGGCGGGGTCAACTGGCTCGTGGAGATTGCTGAGGTTGGAGGCTCGCCCGGTTTTGACTGCAAGACCTCGTCAATCAAGGGATTCTGGTCCGACCTTTTCTCGGCTGACGCGCTGGCACTATCGGGAACATTTGTTGGGTCCAATAGTAGCCAAGCGAACAATGCGGCGTTAAGAAGCAGCAGCATGCCAACGAGAGTCTTGTACGGAATTCGGGTCTGGGGCGTCACGTGATCAATAAGGGAAACGCCGCGCCGTTCCGTTTCGGCTTTACGTAAAGCGTCGAGAATGTAGGACATCAGAGGCCCTGGCGTAGCTTAGCGACTGGGACATCGGTACTGCTGTGAAGCCGAATGAGCGAGTGGGGGCCCGCGATACCGTCAGGGCGCAGTTGCTGCGACCGTTGGAATTTCTTGAGAGCGTCTTCTAATTCTGAGTCGAAGAACGAGGGATCGTTCACAGTGGGTGTAAGCAGCGTTAATGACTCGAGTCGCTCTCGCAACCACTCCACCTGGGTTCCCGCGTGTCCAACCTGAATGGCGCGGTCGAATCCGGGAGGCGCTCGCCATAACACGGTGTAGTTGCCGAACCAGTGTTGTTGAATGGTCGAACCGGTGACGACGTGGGCTTTGCCGTCGATTTCAATGCTGTAGGTGGTATCCGAGATACTTAATAGGGCGGCAAAAAAGGGATTGGTTGAATCGTCCCATAGTTCTATCACAGCGGGTCGATTGAGCCGCTTGAGTTCCCCAAGATCACCGTATCCTCGAAGGCAGCGTAAAACGGTTTGTGAATCGACGACACACGGTAATCGCGGTGAACCGCTGGCGATTCCCCAGGCAAGGTAGAGGCTATCGTAAGCTGCCTGAAATCCGCGATCCGAACCGGAACTGAGCATGGAAAGGCTCGCGTTTGCGCTCATCGAAAGACGCGGTTCGCTGGTATCGGACCCGGTTTCAGTTTCTGGGTCTCGAGTTGGTTCGGATGCACGAGCAGGAAGGACGGTTTCTTCTTGAGATTCAACGCGGGTCTCGGTGGTTGGGATGCTGGTGTCAGGCTCTGGGATCTCTGTTTCTGGTGGTAACAAACGAGCTTGGTCACTTTCGAGTGGTATGGAATTCGTTGCAAACAGAACCGACGGAGAAATATCGGGATTTAAGGCTATTGCAGCAAACACAGCGACGCCCAAACCCAGGGCGGTTGCTAGCGGCCAGCGGCGGAATTTTCGTTGAGGAAACGCTTCTTTTGCAGCGCGCGAGACAATCCGCGCGTTTACGCGATGGGTTCCGCCAACGTATGCCCCGAGTAAGCATCGGTCGCACAAAACGTTAATTAGGCGCGGGATACCCCGAGTCTGGCGATAAATTGATCGGCGCGCCGCACGCGTGAAAACTTCGGCAGACGCGCCGGATATCCGCATACGGTGAGCGACGTACGCGTGAATGTCGTTGCTATCGAGCGCCTCGAGGTGGTACCGGGCAGTAATACGTTGAGCCAGCTGCCGGAGCTCGTGACGATCGAGCGTCTTCCCGAGTTCAGGTTGCCCGATAAGGATAATGCGTAAGAGTTTGCGTTCATTGGTCTCTAGGTTGGTAAGTAGTCGAATTTGCTCAAGAACTGCAGGCGAGAGATTTTGCGCTTCGTCGATGATCATAACGGTGCTTCGATTTAACGAATGCGCGTGAAGCAAATGTCGATTCAATCGATCGATGTACCGTTTGATTGATAGTGGCGACTCGATCGGATAATCGATTCTGAGCTCGTCGCAAAGAGATTCTAATAGTTCGCGAACCGTTAGCCGCGGGTTAAGGATGAACGCCACGTCCTGATTTTCGGGTACTTGAGCGATTAAGTTTCGCAACAGCGTTGTTTTTCCGGTTCCGACTTCACCTGTGATTAGGACAAATCCGCCGTCGGATTCGAGACCGTACCTTAGGTGGGCGAGAGCCTCGCCGTGTTTTTCGGACAAATAGATAAAAGAAGGATCGGGCGCAATGGAAAATGGTTTCTGGTTTAGACCGAAGTGTTCGAGGTACATGTCGGAATACGCGATCGACTATTCCGATCGCGGCAGAAGCGAGCGCGATATTTCGTCATCTTTTCCCCGCCAGAGCTCATCTGCCCAATCTTTACGGTCGTCGCGATCGGTAGGTGGTGCCGGATAACGTCGTGCGTGGAAGTCGATGTGCGCGCAGCGGCCGCAGAGAAATTCCCAAAATCCAGGCGGTCGGTCTGGGTACACGATGGTGACATCGATTATGTTGTCGATGCGTTGCTCAAGGGCTTCACAAACGTACCCGAGGCCACCTGTTTTTGGCAACAGCAGGTGAGAGTATGGAGAATGCTGGGCGATTTTTTTCTGTTCGCTGTAGCGTGTGCCTTCAAGAAAGTTGAGAACCGACGTCGGTCGTTCAAGGAAACCTTGGCAGGCCTGCAGAGTTGCGTTTCGGTCGTGTTCTCGTAATGAAGGGTCTTTTTCCAACTGCTCGCGACTGTAACGCCGGACATAAGGAAAACCTAGAAGCCACATAGCAACACCGACCAACGGAACATAAATAAGTTCTTGCTTGGTGAAGAACTTTAATGGCGGTATGTGTCCTAAAAACGTGTTCTGCAGAACAAGGATATCGGTCCAACTTTGGTGATTACAGACCACAACATTCCAATCCGTTCGCTCCAATTCGGCCAGCAGAGGCGGTTTTTCGATCGTTGCGATGTGAAGATAGTGGACCATGGCACGATTCGAAAAAACCCATCCATCGATAATGCGGTCCATCAGATCGCTAAGGCTCGTGCGACCATGTTTGGCAGGTAGGAGGAAACGCACGAAGCCCATGAGGTACAAGGGTGTGCACCAGAACACCGTGCTGATGGAAATAAACAAGACTGCCGTGATGCCCCGGAGCGTATAAATCATGGGTGATGTTTAACACAGTGCCTAGACAGGCGACAGCGCGGGCGGACCGATTTTGACGGGGCTAACGACGCTCCGTATAGCCTGGCTAGTAATCCTTAGCTGTGTGTCGGTTACAGGATGTTCAACCGCTTCCTTTTATGGCCAAGCGCTCCGGGGTCACCTGGAGATATGGGCGAGTCGCGAGGCTGTCGATGACGTTATATTTTCTCCCCGTACGACACAGAGACGGCGGCAAGCACTGATCGACACGGCCGCGATTCTGGGTTTTGCCGGCGACGAGTTGGCGTTACCAGCTCGGGGTCGTTACCTTCGAGTCGCGGAAATCGATCGTCGGTATGTCGTTTGGAATGTCGTTGCGGCCGAGATATTCAGTTCCGAACCACTGGCGCGTTGTTATCCGGTGATCGGCTGTGTCGCGTATCGCGGATACTTTCGGTTTGCAGGCGCCTCAAAGGAAGCTGAGCGGTTACGAGGTCGCGGTTACGATGTGCATGTCCGAGGGGTTGCCGCGTATTCGACGCTCGGTTGGTTTGATGATCCGCTGTTGTCGACGTTCCTTGAATGGCCCATTGAACGGTTGGCCGAACTGCTTTTTCACGAATTGGCGCACGGCGTCGTATACGTGGCAGGGGATGCTGCGTTTAACGAAGCCTACGCTTCGTTCGTAGGTGAACGAGGCGTAGTGCGCTGGTTGAAAGCGCGTGGCGAAGACGTCGACCGGTATCGGACAGATCGGCAGGCTGGCGTTCGGCTTAATGATTACTTGATGACATGGCGTCAGCGTATGCATCAGCTATACACCTTGAAAATACCCAAAGCGACAAAAATTGAGCGTAAGAACTGGGCCATGCAAGAGATTGGTCGCTGCTATCGCCAGTACCGTGAGCTACTTGGGGCCGGGCAGTTCGATGGCTACATGGAGGAGCCGTTTAACAATGCCCGACTTGCACAGATATCCACGTATCGACGTTGGTTACCTGCGTTCGAGGTGTTGTTTTCCCGACGAAGTGGTGAATGGCAAACTTTCCATGCTGAGGTCCTGGCACTTAGCGAATTATCCCGAGAAGAGCGGGATGAGCGTCTATTGCAGTTAAGCGAGGAGAAAGAAGCAAAGACTCGAAATGACCAAAGCACCGAGGAGATTGAGTGCGAGCCCTTCTTTGACCATTCGATCGACGCCGAAACGACCGGTTGAAAACATGACTAAATTCGGAGCGGTTGCGACGGGTAGCATAAACGCGCAGCTGGCGCTCATTGCTGCTGGAACCATGAGCAAGCGCGGATCCATCCCGACAGCGATGGCGGCGGCAGCAAGTATTGGCATTAACAACAACGTGGTGGCGGTGTTACTGGTCATTTCCGTCATGAACGTCACCGAAAGACAAATCGCGACGAGGATCGCGTATGGATGCCAAGCAGATAAAACGGAGACCGCTTGACCCAAGGATTCACTGAGTCCCGACTCGCCAAATGCCTTAGCGATGGCAATACCGCCGCCAAAAAGGATCAACAGTCCCCATTCAATTTTTTTTGCCGTGTCCCAATCGAGCAGTTTCTTACCTTCTCCGTCCGGAACCAGAAACATGATGACGACTGCGGATAGCGCGACCATCGAATCATTGGTCTGGTCCAAGGAAAATAATGCTGACCAGCCACCAAAAGGCTCGCTGCGGGTGATCCAGGCGAACGCGGTGAGTGCGAAAACGTACATGACACGCCGTTCGGCGGTTTTCCAGTTGCCAACTTCAGGTAAATCGACACCGCCGGTGTATCGTAGATTCCGAGTTAACCAAAAGCCCACGACAGGGAGAAAAACCAGCACGACGGGGATACCCCAGGTCATCCAGGTCAAAAAGGAAATGTCCGCCCCAACTTTCTCGCTATAGATCGCCATAAAGGCCACATTGGGAGGCGTTCCAATGGGCGTGCCGATACCTCCGACACTGGCTGCGTACGCAATGCCCAGAAGGAGGGGAACAGGTAGTGCTGGGTCGCGTGCTTTTTCGATCACCGCCAGAGCGACGGGCAAGAGCATGAGCGTCGTTGCGGTGTTGGAAATCCACATCGAAAGCATGGCAGAGGCTGCCATGAACCCAAACACGAGGCGACGGCTGCTGGTACCGCCGAATGCGCGTACCATGGTCAGAGCGACGCGCAAATGTGCTCCGCTTTTTTCCATTGCCGTGGATAGAATGAATCCACCCAGTAACAGCAATACCAGGTAATGACCGTATGCGGCGGAGGTTTGTTCCATGGAGAGCACGCCAGTCATCGGCAATGCAACCAGGGGGATGAGCGACGTGACGGGTATGGGGATGGGTCCAAATATCCACCAAACCACGCAGATAATGGCAACGCTCAACGTGATTGCCGCGTCCCAAGAGAATCCGCTCGTGAGAAGTAAGAAACCAGCGGTGAACGCCAGAAGCGGACCCAGCCAGAGCGAATGGGATGTGAGGGAAGAGTTCATGCGTCGCCGTCAAGATTGCCGGATCAGATAGCGGATGGAAAGCTCAGGTGAGAGTTTTTACTGGTATGACTTGGAAACCACGGGGATCGATCCGAGGCGCGATAGAGTCGTTCAATTTGCGGGTCTTCGAACCGACCTAAATCTTGAGCCCATCGAGGAACCGTTTGTGACGTATGTGCGACTGGCTCCTGAAATACTGCCTAGTGTTGAGGCGACTTTGATTACGGGGATCACCCCGGCGATAGCCGAACAAGGGGAGGGCGAGTGGCAAGCACTGAGCGAAATTAACGAACGTTTTTCCATGGCGAAGACTTGTGTCACCGGATTCAACAGTATCCGCTTTGATGACGAGTTCATCCGGTTCGGTTTTTATCGCAACCTCATTGATCCGTATGGCCGCGAGTGGCGTGACGGAAATTCGCGATGGGATCTGATCGACCTGGTACGTGCGTCGGGAGCATTGCGTCCAGATGGCCTCGAATGGCCGTTACGGGACGGCGTACCAGTCTTTTCGCTTGAGCAAATGGCTCGAGCAAACAATCTTCAGCATGAAAACGCACACGACGCGATGTCCGACGTTGAGGCAACGTTGGCTTTGGCTCGCGCTATTAGATCTTGCCAACCTGAGCTATACGCGTATGCCCTCACACTGCGTCAAAAAACCGCGATTGGAAAACTTATGTTGCCGTTGGGCGAACAGATATGCGTGCACGTGTCTGGCATCTACCCGAACCGTCGTTTTTGCCTTGCGCCCATTGTTTCGGTCGCTCTTCACCCTACCATCGACAATCGGGTCATCGCCGTCGATCTGGCTGGCGATATTGATTTCATTTGCGAGGGCTCGGTCGACGAAATTCGAAACGCGGTATTTGCCCCGGCAGAGCAACGAAGACATGAGACAACTCGTCCAGGGCTTGTCACCGTGGCGTTTAACCAATGTCCCTTCATCGCACCTATTTCGGTTGTTCGAGAAGCCGATGCGGACCGTTTGAACATTGATTTGGGCCAGGTGCAGCGGTCTCGGGAAACCTTGGCCAAATGTCCCGATCTAGCCGAGCGTATCGGCGCTGTGTACATGGATGAGGAGCGAGATCCACCAGGTGATGCCGAGTACGCGCTCTACGACGGCTTCATCAGTGGTGCTGACGGGCGTTCCAGCGAGCGCTTGCAGCAGGCCCTGAAAAATGGAAACGCCTGGGTAGACGGAGAATATAGTGATCCACGGTTAGCTACGCTAGCGCAGCGTTTGAAAGCCCGGGTCCGGCCCGACGAAATGGATCCAAAAGAACGTCGGGCATACGTAGAATTTGTCCGAAACCGGCTCATGGGTGATGACAACAAGTTGAATGCGTTTCTGGACGAACTCCACGGGTGGGGGAAGGACGACGGTCTAGGTGTCCAAGACAGTAAGGTCGTTGCGGCCCTGATAAACCACGGGGAAAAACTTCGAGCGCAGTTTCTTGGAAATGTTTCCGATGGATGAGTGCGTTCGACTGGACGATGTGGGCAAGCAGTATGGTGGTCAGTGGGTGTTTCGCCATGTCTCGTTGACTCTTCCGACTCGCCAAACAACGGCGATCGTGGGCCCGAGTGGATGCGGTAAAACCACGTTGTTGCAGTTAATTAATGGGTTAGTACGGTTGGATGAAGGCGATTTGAACGTATTGAACGCGCCAATCCCTGAAACTGATCTTCCTGCCTTCCGACGAAAGATTGGCTATGCCGTTCAAGGGGCTGGGCTGTTTCCGCATTTAACGGTGCAACAAAACATTGACCTTACAGCGCGCCTTGAAGGATGGAGCGAATCTAAAATCCGAAATCGAGTGGCAGGGCTTTTCGAGCTCATGGGCATGGATTGGGCGCTTGGTGCGAGGTACCCCTATCAATTGTCGGGGGGTCAACAACAGCGCGTTGGCTTGTGTCGGGCGATGATGCTTCAGCCACCGCTGTTGCTCTTGGATGAGCCGTTTTCGGCGATCGATCCGATCACGCGCGAAGAAATTTACGGCCACTTTGAAGCATTGCAGCAGCAAGAGAATGTTAGCGCGTTGTTGGTAACCCATGATCTTCGCGAAGCCGTTCGGCTTGCGCAGTTTCTGGTGTTCATGGGCGATGGTCACATCCTTCAACATGGTGAAACCGCCAAGGTGCTTGAATCCCCTGCAACTGAGTCCATTCGACGCCTTATTGAGACGCAACTATGAAACATCTTGCGATCACGGTTGCGTTACTCAGTTGGCTGGGGTCGGTTGCCAGCGAGCCGATCGTTGTGGCGAGCAAGAACTTCACGGAGAGTTATCTCTTAGGAGAGATGATTGCCCAGCGCCTTGAACAAGCGGGCTTTGAGGTCGACCGTCGTTTCGGCTTGGGGGGGACTTTGATTTGTTACGAGGCGTTGGTAGCAGGAGAAATCGACGTTTATGTCGAATACAGCGGAACGCTGGAACAAACGATTCTCAAACTTGGGAAACGCACCTCGATTGACGGGCTCGACGAACACCTTGTTTCGCGCGGTCTGGCGCTACTTTCTCCGCTTGGATTCAACAACACGTACGCTATTGCCGTGCGCAAAGAGGTCGCGGAAGAGCGTTCTTTAGAACGGATATCGCAGTTAACCAAATACCGTGACCTTCGTGTTGTGGTTTCCCACGAATTTCTTGAGCGCGAGGACGGATGGCCTGGGCTTCGGCGTGTGTATGGTTTTGACTGGATCCCTGACGGCATCGAACACGGTCTTGCTTATCAAGCAATCGCCGATGGCTCCATCGACGTTACGGACGCTTATTCAACCGACGGCGAATTGCAACGGTACGATTTGAGGGTGTTGGCAGACGATAAGGCTTTTTTCCCCACCTACCTTGCGATTCCCCTCATTCGACACGATTTGTCGCCGTTGGCGCAGGCCGCGATCGAGGACCTTGCGGGCACTTTGGATGATTCGTCGATGGCGGCCCTTAATGCATCGGTCGTTTTTGAGGGCGAGGACTTCGCTTCTGCGGCGAGGAATCATCTCGGCTCCATTGGTTTCGATATTGCCGAGGAGCGTTCGAGTGGTTTCGACAATGGCGAGGGGTTTTCGAAGGAATTCGACAGCTTGATCCGTAACACGAAGCGGCATCTCTGGCTAACGGCCATTGCGCTTTTCACCGCGACTAGCGTCGGGATCGTGCTCGCATTGGCGGTATTTCAAGTAAGTTGGGTATCCAGAGCGGTACTTTATGTGGCCGGTCTGTTGCAGACGATCCCATCGATTGCGCTGTTGGCGCTGATGATCCCGATATTTGGCATCGGGATGTTGCCGGCGGTGGTGGCGCTGTTTTTGTATTCGCTGCTTCCGATCATCCGCAACAGCGTTACTGCCCTGGTGACGGTGGACCCGGTATTGCGGCGAGTTGCAACGGCCATTGGGTTAACGCGATACGATGAGATTCGATACGTTTACCTACCCTTAGCCATGCCCGCAATATTAGCCGGTGTACGTACCGCGGCTGTCATCAGCATCGGTACGGCAACGCTCGCCGCATTTATTGGGGCAGGTGGATTGGGCGATCCAATTGTCACGGGGCTTGCGCTCAACGATACATCGCTCATTCTACAGGGCGCGATACCGGCGGCAGTTCTTGCGATCGCGACTGAATTGGTGTTTGAAGGCGTTGAACGCGTCCTCGTTCCACGGCACCTAAAGGTGCTCGAGGAACCTACCTAGGTTGTCGCACTGAATCGCTTCAACACCTATCGCAATCGACAAGCTGTCATGGACGATGCTAGGTCTGGTAGGTTTAGGCTTCATGGGAGAGGAATCCACAGATGGAAATTAATCGAACGGCTCTCGTCAGGATTGCATCGTCGGTTTTGTTGGTCTTGGCAATGTTCGGGCAGGCGGATGTCGGTTCGAATATCCGTGACGGGGCCCGGCCAGAATCAGATACGGGTCGCGATGCCGGACGCAAGCCGGCGGAAGTCCTGCATTTTCTCGGGTTGCAAGAAAACGCCATCGTAATGGACGTTATGGCATCGAGCGGCTATTACACCGAGGTCTTAGCGCATGCGGTCGGAAGCGAAGGGACCGTATACGCCCAAAACCCGCCGATGATGTTGAAGTACAGGGACGGGTTTTACGATAAGGCCCTGGCCCAGCGACTGAAGGGCGGGCGTCTGACGAATGTGGTCCGACTCGACCGCGATATGGGTGACTTGGGCATTCCATCGGAAAGCGTGGATTTGGCGATAACGGCGCTTAACTTCCACGACATCTATAACAGTGCCGGCGAGTCGGCTGCGTTGGAGTTACTGTCCCAAGTCTATGGCCTCCTGAAGCCAGGAGGCGTCTTTGGTGTGATCGACCACGCGGGTAATCCAGAAGGTGACAACAACCGTCTTCATCGAATGGATGAAGCGGCGATGCGGGGTCTAATCGCACGTTCAGCGTTTCAACTCGATGGATCCGGCGATCTGTTACGAAATCCGAAGGATGATCGCACGGGGGGAGTGTTCGCACCGGATATACGTGGCAACACGGATCGCTTTCTTTTCCGCCTCAGGAAACCTAAGTAACGCGATACTAGTAGGAGATGGTTGTTCAATGAGTATTGACCTTTACACCTTCGCAACGCCGAACGGCCGCAAGATCTCGATTGCATTGGAGGAGCTTGGACTTCCATACAACGTGCATCCGGTGCATATCGGCCGGGATGAGCAGTTTGCACCAGACTTTTTGCGAATCAGCCCGAACAACAAGATTCCAGCCATCGTCGATACGGAGAACGGTCGCACGATGATGGAGTCAGGTGCGATTCTTTTGTATCTGAGCGACAAAACGGGCCAACTTGCGGGCGATGATCCGTGGGTAACCATGGAGTGGTTAATGCTCCAGATGGCCAGCGTCGGCCCCATGCTTGGCCAGGCCAATCACTTTTTGCATTTCAATTCTGGTAAATCGGAATACGCGGAAGCGCGGTACGCGGATGAAGCAACCCGGTTGTACGGCGTTCTAGACCGGCGCTTAGGTGAGGCTGCCTATCTTGCGGGGAGCTATAGCATTGCCGACATCGCGACGTGGCCCTGGATCGCTCGGTGGCCCTGGCATCGCATCGACTGGGACCAATTGCCCAATTTGCGACGTTGGTATACCGAGATAGCGAAGCGGCCGGCGGTCATTGCGGGCTGGGATGTCCCAGTAGCCTCGGGCGAGATTCCACTACCTTGAGTGTCTCCGCGACTCGGTCGATTCTCACTCGGGCGGGAAACAGCCTGGAGCCCAGAATACTCGCGGAGGGGCGCTTTGGAACGTAACGTTGACCTTGAGACACCGGTTATTCCAGCGAAGTTCGCACACTTTGTATTAAGGGTTCGCGATATCGAAAAATCCGTCGACTGGTACCAAAAAGTTCTCGGCATGTCGATCGTCCACAACGCGGGTAGTTTGGCATTCCTGACATACGACGACGAGCACCATCGACTTGCGTTGGCAAAGACACCCGTCGAGACGGAAAGTGTGCGCGGCAGCCCTGGTCTTGACCATGTGGCCTATACGCTGGCAACGCTCGGCGAGTTATTAGGAACCTACGCGCGTCTTAAAGCGCTAGACATTGAGCCGGTGTGGCCGATCAACCACGGACTCACAACGTCTCTTTATTATGAGGATCCAGATGGCAATCGAGTTGAGTTTCAAGTCGAGAACTTTGATTCGACCGAGGAACTGAATGCGTTCATGCGATCTCCAACGTTTGCCGAGAATCCCATTGGGGTCGAATTCGATCCTGATCGACTACTAGAACGCTATTGCAATGGAGATTCATTGCACGAGTTGCGCATGCAAGGTTCCGCATAACCAACGGGTTCGAACAAAGAAGGGTTACTCCTCAAATACCAAGCTTTTCAGCGCCGTCACCCGTTTCTTCAGGTCTGCGCCTTCGAGCGTGATGGCTGGGCCGGCGCTCCAAACTGGCGCTGGCCAACCGGCATCATCTTCTCGCCGGCCGATGACGTGGATGTGCAATTGCGGCACCATGTTTCCAAGAGCGGCGACGTTGATTTTGTCGGTATTGGCGTAGTTGTGTAGGGCGTTGGACGCGATTTCGACCTCGATAAACGCCCGTTCACGGTAAGTGGCGGGCAGGTCGTGAAGATCACGCAGGCCGTCAACACGAGGCACCAAAATAATCCAAGGGAAACGAGCATCACGCATCAACAGCACCGAGCAGAGCTCGAGGTTTCCCAGTTGCTCGCAGTCAGCGAGCAGTTGTGGATGAATGTTGAAACCAGCGCTCATCGTTTTGGATACCCGCCGACCCAGATCGGACTCGACCAAGCGAGCGCATCGTTAGCCTGCAAAACGCGTACGTAGTAGTAATCACCGTGCCCGTTTCCTTGATCATCGAATTCGAACTCGACGTCGTCGGGTCCATCCGTCACCACGGATCTTAATGAAATGGTGTCGACGTAATCGTCCTGCACTAACGAGGTGGTCACACGACCGTCTTTGATCTCTCCGAACGCTAACGTAACTGATGCTGCGGGAATATTTTGGGGTGCTCGGAAGATGGGCGGTGCGCCACCGAACTCGCGTGCTTCAGCCAATTCGATATCGATGCGACCGGAACGGCGGATATCGGCAAGATCGAGCACGATGGAACTCGTGTCGCCGCGTGTATGGGTCGAGAACTCGAGCGTCCGGTTGTCGAGGACCTTCAGCGATTGCAGGTTAGTGTTGTGAAAATCGGTACCCGAGACCTCGGTCAGGGTGGCACCGGTCAGCCGCAAGGTCCCCTGCCACAGTCGCCAGCCGCGGGGGTTGTCGCCCGGATTCCTGGGTTCTGAATCGGACTGAAAGGTGACGTGAAATGTCCCCGACGACGAGGGTCGTTTGGCGTTGTCTTGCAGATAGTCCCTCGTCCAAACGGCCTTGTCGTTTCGGAGAATAGTGATGGTGTCGATTGGTCCAGTGCCTACGATCCGTCCGCGTATTTTCCGTTCTTTGGAAAAGCGCGCTCTTTGCCCCATCTCGACGCCGTTTAGGCTGACGTCCAAAATCATGCGATCGCCTGTGGTGGCGTACGACGCCAAGTCTTTCATTGCGTCGAACAAGGTATCCCTCGATTTCTGCAGGGCACGGAGTGCCCCCAAACCTCCACGCTGGGAAAGCGAACCGCCTTTAGGCGCGGTATAGCCTGGCTGGCTGAGGTGATTATCGCTTGCGGCCGTAAATCCGACTTGGTGCCCTTGCTTAAGGTACATACGACCGAACCACTCGAATGTGCCGTGCTGCGACATCACTTCGATCAGAGGCTCGAGAAGCGGATCGTTGAGCCGGTAATCGCCCGCTTGATGGGCATGGGGAATGACCACGACGTCGGCTGGATCGTGCTGAGTACGGAGTCCTTGGTATAGTTTCGACAGCGTCCCATGGGTTCGAGCAGGAACCCGGTGTCTACCTTCGGGGCTACGGAACAGAACGTTGTGATGACCCCCTTGCGTATTTCTTACGGTCCATTCATAGCCGAGAAAAGCAACGAATTCACCGTCGACCGAATACGTCTTGACGTTATTACGTAACACCTCCCATTCGAAATCATCGAGCCAGATGTCATGTTCGGAGTGGGTCACATAGTCGAGTCTTGCGTCGTCACGCGCCCAGGTCATGAAGCGCTTGGGCGTCCCGACACCTTCGGCGAAACCCGAATGGCCGTGGGTATCTCCCCAATATATGCGACGACGAGGGTCGTTTTCGACCAGGATGGGGTTTCCGGTGCCGGTGATGGAGCCGTCGGCCGATTGAATGCTAAGGCGGTAGACGCCGGCCGTCTCCAGTCGAACGTCACGGATCACTTGGATGGGCTCAGTCGATGCCGGAATATCCGCGATCAGTGCGCCGTTTAACGACACCCGCCACGCGGGCAACGAACCCGTCGCGCGGTTATAGAACTGATCCTCGGCACGCACTGAGATATCGAAACGCTCGTTCGCCGCGACCACGGAGGGAGCAAAGGCGTGTACGCCTGCAACCTGCGTTCCGGTGACGACGATTGGCTGAATTGGCAGCGACATGAAGTTACTGCTGCCATCGAAATCGAGATACAACGGCAGTGGCATGCGATCGCTCGACACATCGGACATGAGCAAACCGGTGCTACCCCGGGAGGTGTCGCCGTACGTCAGCGTGACGGTATCGCCAGAAGTTAGACGACCAGAAGCGATACGAAAAACAAGGACCGGCAGTGCATTTCTGAAACCACCGTGCATGCCCGAAAGTGGGAATGTACCGTGGGTGAATTCGACGCGAGGGTTGGACGAGCGAGCGCTAATGTAATTGGCGGCTGTTGGCTCTGTAACTTGCAATCGGCCGTGATTGGGCATGAAGTGGCGTCCGATCATAAATCCACCACCCGCCTCGATGGCCTTGGTGCCGACCGTAAACGTTTGTTCGATGGTGACGAAAGATCTTGCCTCGAATGGCCCGAGATTGGCGACGAGGGTCCCGAATGCACGGGGGTTTTCATCTCGGAGAGTGAACTCGAGAATCATCCGATCTAACTCGGCGAAACGATCGTTTGTCGAGGGCAACGGGTATGACGACAGTTGTGAAATCAACTGGGTTGCATTGACGGGTACATAACCTCCCGACAAGGCATACGCGTTGATCCAGTCCCAAAGTGTTTCGAGACGGGTTTCGACGTTGATGCGATCCGTTGGCCTGTTCGACGCCTCGATCTTTAACGTCTCCACGCGGGTACGCAGTTCGTCTGATAGATAGTCTGAAGGGGTCGCAGCGGCCGACGCGAGGCCCGTTATCCAGAGAGCGGCTGCTATCACCAGACACATTGGGCGATACATCGGTTGATACCTCTTTCCACTCACCCTTGGTTAAACTCCAATCAGATGACGGCGTTGGGGCGGACCTTGCGAAACGGCGTCAGCCGTCTATAGTAACGGTTTTTAGCGCGGCAGCGGCTGGGGACTTTACATGAGCGAAGCCGAAAATCTTGGGGTTAACGACGATCTCGATCTAAGTTGGATGGACCAGACGGGTCCCTGGGATACTCGTGCAGAGGAGAGTAGACACGGACTTACGCTCGCCGATATTCAAGTGGGCGAGTACGGGCAAGTACCAGACGAGAGCGACAATCAAACGGGTCGTCCTCGGGGTGCGGCAGCGCGATCGGGCGCTTATCGCATTGGTAACTACGCGGTTCGTACCAAAAGTGAGATTTGGCTTGATAACGCTTGTTTTTTGTATGAAGAGGCGCTCCAGCGCCAGTGGAGCTCCGCAACCGATGTTCCTTGGCACACGATCGAGCCGCTCCCTGACGATATTGAGCAAGCTCAGTGCCAAATGGCCACGTTTCTTACGGAAGTGGAATTTGTTGCCGGCGACGTTCCCGCCCGGTGGGTTTCGCAGACGACGCCCGATTTTTTTGAGGCACGCCAGTTACTGACAGCGCAGGTTATGGATGAGTCGCGCCATATGGATGTTTTTCGCAAGCGGGCGATGGCCAATGGTGGGGGATTGATGGGGGCAACGGGGGCGACCTCGGGCTTTGTCGGGAGTATCGACTTATCGCGAGATTTCACCGAAATGTCAGCGCGCCTGCACATCTCTGGTGAGGGGGCGGTACTCACGATTTTCCGTATGGGCGAATTGATGGCCTACAACGATGCCGAAAAAGCAATGTACCGACTTTGCGCGCAAGATGAGGCCCGACACGTGGCTTACGGTGTGATGCACATGCGTTACATGGCGGAAACGGCTCCTGAACGACATGAGGAAATCAACTGTTATCTGGACGAAGCTGAAGCCGGTATTTTGTCCGGATCTGCCAACCCGGCAGGGCAAGCGCCTATCACGTCAGAACCTTTGGCGATTCTGTTAGGGGGTGGTGTTGCTAAGTTTGATGAGGGATTCAAGAAACTGGTGGCGCTGCGACGGCGGCAGATTCAAGAGTACAAGAAACGCGTTGTTTCGGCGGGCTTCGGAGCTCGGTTTGAAAATGGCCGGTCGAGAATCAACGAAATTCTTGAGCAGGCAGCCGCCTAGACGCATCGAAAGACAAGCGTGTTTCTAGCCGGTCTTTTCCCGCAGGCGGCTTATATTGGGAGGCCTTTAAATTGGCAAAAGCAGTAAAGGCAGCGGCGAAAGCGGTCAAGTCGCCGCATGCGGACGCGGTTCGAAAAGCGGCGAAATCCCCGATGCTGGAAATTCCCGAGCCGAAACTCAACTGGATGAATAATTCTCGCCAGTGGGGCGTGAGGGTTAAACCGGGAAAGAAGGGTCTGACGTTGGGTAGTTTGAACGTCGGTATATACGGTGAAATTCCCATGGAATGGCCGGATCAAACCCGTAATCCGCGTGGTGCAGTTGGCCGAAAAGGCATGCCGCCTGTCGGGTACATGCTTCGAAGTAAAGCGGAAGTGTGGGCCGATAGCGCGGCCGACCTGTACGAAGAGGCAATCCAGCGGCGCTGGGCGCCTGCGACCGATGTTCCTTGGCACACCGTCAAACCGCTTTCTCAAGAATTGGAGCGCGCGATTTGCCAGGTCAGTACCGAATTATCCCAGTACGCAAATGTCGAAATCGAAGTGATTTCGAGTTGGCAACACCAGATGGCGTACGGGTATCACGAAGTAAAACAATATCTGGCGACAGCGGGTTTCGACGCGGCACGGCATTACGAGGTGTTTCGTAAACGAGCTCTGATCAATGGCGGTGGCCTGGGTCTTGAAGGTCCGGGTCAGGTCAATCGGATGATTCTAGAGAGTCGTGGGGGTTGGACCGAAGCCGTCGTGTATTTGGTGTTGGTTCGAGGGTTATTTGCTCAAACTATCGTTCGGTATCTTGAGCAATATGCGTCGAATGAGGCGGAGCGTTTCATTTACCAGAATGTGCTGCAGGACAAGGCTCGGCTGCTGACGTACGGCGTAGATCACCTAAAGTTTGCCATCGCGCACGGCGAGGATCGAAAACAGGTCATTGCAACGCTATTGGCTATTGGTGACGGATTGTTTATCCGAGATTTCAATGACCCGGTGCTTCGCGAAGCGTTAGCAATTATTTTCGGCGGTAGCATTGAGGGTGCTCGTCGAACAGGTATGGATGTGTACCACGACATGATGCGGTCGTTTATGAGTACGCATCTCGAGTATTGCCGATGGCTGGATGTGCCTCGTAGAGTGCCGGAACGCCTCGCGCAATACGCTCCGCAGGCATAGGTATGGCCTCATTCCCCTCCGTCGAATGGTTTGACGACGTTCGCGATATTTTTAATAACGAAGAGTCGTTTCGAGGTGGTGGTGGTGGGCAGTGCAACTGTGTTGCCGGAATCAAAGTTGGTAAACACGTATTTGTATTAACGTTTGAAGGGTTTGAGTGCACCGACGCACAAAAAGCCAGCCTTCGGGATCTGGACGAAGTAGATTTTTACATGGATATGGGAGCTCTGGAGTGGCAAGCCATGCTGGAGAATATCCGGAAGAACGGGCACGCGGACCTTGGCTATACCTTGAATACATTGGATCTGGACCGTACTGAGGGTCTAGCAACGTCTAAACACGGCGATCAGTATCGGGAAGATCTATTTTTTCGATACAACCAGACGTTTCAGTACTTTTTCGATGCATCGGCGCGGATCAAAACAGAGTTCGGATAACAAGGGACGGCTATGGCTGCATTAGATTGGTTGGAGGCCGCAAGCGACCGGGTAAACAAAGATTCGGCCTACCGAAGCCTCGGGAGTGCCGACGTCGATATCGCGTTTCGGGCCGGGAAAGTCATCAGGCGCGTGCGGTTTGACGCGTTCTCGGTAGCGGACATCGAAACTATCGATGAGGCCGAGCTGCGTGACGTGGAGGTGGTGATCGATATGCCGGCTCGCGATTGGACCAATTACCTCAAGCGGCGTAACAGAGGGGTCGGACCTTCGCTAAGTGGCCTCGACACGGAACGAGGTATTGTTAGTGCGCGTTCGCCGATCGAAAGGCTAAAGTTCGACCGGTTTCAGCGTTCGATCCAAGCGTTGGTCGATGAAGGGGCCCGTGTTGTTAATTCATGAAAGGCCACGTATCTAACGCGAGCCAGCATATTTAACGATGCCCGTTTACGAATACCGCTGCGGTGCTTGTCGCAAGATCACGACGTTATTTGGGGCCGTTGCCGACAAGCCCGATCACACCGCGTGCGAGGCGTGTGGATTCCCTAAAGCACACCGCATCATTTCGCGCCCTTCGGTTCGGCTCTCGAATTTGTCCAAGCTTGAACGGTTAGACCCGAAATACGACAAGCAGATCGATCAGGCGATTAGCAATAACCCCGCGGCCGATCCAGACCGCCTGATTAATCGTCGAGGCGATATCTCAAAAGGACGTGATAACGATTAGTACGTTTTTTTGTAGCGTTATGCATCGTTTTAGCTGTCATGGATCTTTGCGGATTGCATCGGTTGCAAGTCGTTTCCTTCGAACGATAGAGGTCGTATGGACTGGGTAGTGCAACACTGGTTCGCCGTCTTATTGCTTGCGATATACACGACCTTGTTGATTGTGCATGCGCGTGCCGGGTTGAAGGTTAGCGACACCGTCGGCGAGTACTTTGTGGGGGGGCGTCGATTTGGTGGAGCGGTCATTGGTATTTCTTTTTTTGCGACGTTTGCCAGCACCAATAGCTACATTGGACACGCGGGTAAAGGCTATGCCTATGGCGTGCCATGGCTCGTGTTCGCAGCACTCATCGTCTTGGCAACATGGCTATCTTGGCGACTGGTTGCACCACGGTTGCGCTATTTCACCGCTGCTCTGGAGTCAGTGACTGTCCCAGATTTCCTGGCTGTTCGCTTTGCCAGCCCACGTCTGCGGGTCATTACTGGGCTGGTGGTCGTTTTCTCGAGCCTTCTGTACCTGATCGCAATATTCAAAGGAGCGGGAAACCTTTTTCAGGTATTTTTGGGGATCCCTTATCGATCTGCCGTCGGTCTAACCTTGGCGATTGTCATGGTGTACACGTCCGTTGGAGGCTTTCTTTCCGTGGTACGGACGGACGTGGTGCAGGGAATCCTGATGGTAATCGGATCCTTGCTGATATTTGGGTTTGTGACTCACGCTGCTGGTGGAATCGGCTCGATTACGACGCTATTGGATCGCCCCGATACCGACCATTTGTTCACGCTAAATGCCGAGCTTCCGTTCGCGGTACTTTTCGGTATCGCGATGGCCGGCTCGCTGAAGCTTCTAGTCGATCCTCGGCAACTAACACGCTTTTACGGTTTGAAGGATGCTCGTGGATTACGTACGGGTATCTGGATTGCCGCCGTCGGCATCTTACTCATTCAATTCTCGCTCTTTCCGGTCGGCCTGTACGCGCGGATGCTGTTGGAGGGCATCAGTGATACGGACCTTGTCGTACCGATGCTTGTGACCGATGTGAATGTTTTCCCGACCTTCGTTGCAGATTTTCTTGTTGTGGCTATTACGGCAGCAGCTATGTCGTCGATGGATAGTGTTTTGCTTGTTGCGGGATCCGTCCTTTCCCGTGATGTGGTGGGGACACTTCGGGAGGTTGACGGATCAGAGGGCGTGCGTTGGTCGAGAAGGGGCATTGTCGGTGTTGCATTGGTAGCAGCTGTGATCGCATTGAATCCACCTGGGGGGATCGTAGAGATTACGATTTTTTCCGGTAGTTTGTACGCGGTTTGTTTTGTGCCTACGGTGATTCTTGGATTGCACTGGAAGCGGGGTGATGGCGTCAGCGCTATAACGTCTATTCTGGTCGGCATAACCGTGCTTGGCCTGTGGTTATTAATGGGCCTCGATGGTTTTGTTCATGAGGTATTCCCGGCGTTGCTTGCGTCAATCGGTAGTTATGTCGCCATGGCGCTTTCACGGCCAGCCGTCGACGACCCGAAGATTCGCGAGATCTTTGCCGGTTTCTTGCGCGATGGACGCTCGAGCGACGTTGCAACTTGATAAATCGACGTTTTTGGCAACAGCCCCGAATCACGGACATCCCCGCCAAGCCTTTTTCGATACCGAGAGCTCAGGACCTATGTAAGTATTGGGCGATAACGACATGATCAACCCGTGCCCCAAGAGCACGAATTGATCTTGGGTAACGAACGGGTGGTTGGGGGTTAAGCATGGCGGGTCCACTGGACGGAATTCGGATCATTGATTTCACGACGATGCTTGCAGGTCCCTACGCCACCATGATTCTTGCGGATCAAGGTGCAGATGTTATTAAGATTGAAGCGCCAATTCGGAGTGATCGCCTTGGAGGCGCAGGATACGATCCGGGACAACTCTCAGCAGCGTCATTGAACAACAATCGAAACAAGCGTTCGTTTTCAGTGGACGTGAAAGCTGCTGCGGGTCGTGAATTGATGCTGAAACTGGCAAAGGCCTATCGCAGGTCAATGTGCTAATAATTAATAGTGATGTGGGAACAACTACAGATTTAGATGGAAAGTTTACACTATCTGGACCATTTGAATTACCATTAACACTGAAAGTGTCTCATATAGGCTATAAAACAAAAAGAACTATTATTGCTAAACAAGTCGATAGTGAAATAAAGTTTATGCTTTTCCGACAGTCTCTTACCATGAATGAATTAGTAGTTACGGCAACTCGAACTAAAAAGTTACATGATAACGTACCCATTGCTACAGAAGTAATAACCAAAAATGATATAGAAAATTCAGGTTCTAGAAATATTGCAGATTTATTATCACAGCGTTCAGGCGTGAGTTTGCAAACTTCAGTCGAGGGAGGAACAGTTTTAAATATTCTTGGAATGGATTCCAGGTATATCTTAATCCTAATGGATGGACAACCTATTACAGGCAGATTTAATAATAGGGTCGCTCTTGATCAAATATTAACTAGTCGAGTAATAAAGGTAGAAATTGTTAAGGGTCCAAATTCATCACTATATGGAAGTGAAGCGATGGCGGGAGTAATTAATATCATTACGGATGATGAAAAAAACTCGCAATTTATCAATCTCACTACTCGCTATAATAATACAGAAAATAAAATTTCGAGTGATGGCTTAAGTAATGGATCTAGAAATATTAGCATTAATGGAGTTAAACCTTTTAAAGATATAAGAATAAAGTTCAATGCTGATTTTGATGTTATTGAAAACGATAAATCTATTCAGCTCATTGAAATAGATAGGGTTGAAAAACAAACTTTTGGTGGATCTATAGATTGGAAACCAAATAAAAACCATAAAATTAGTTTTGATATCCAAACTTATGGTCAGTATGAAAAAGGTGAATCAAAACTGATGAATACTAATACTGATATTTTAAGAAATAATTTTTCTTTATCCCATCAATCTATTAACCAAAAAAAATGGAATTATAATCAATCTATCACTACCAATAATTATTCACGGAATTATGTTCAAATAAGACCTTGGGGTGATTTAGAAAAGGATGATACTACATCTGAAGAATATATAGAATATGAATTATTATTAAATAGAAAGTTTGGTTCAAATGAACTGAGTACTGGAGTAGAAATCTATAATGCTGTTTATATAAGCGACCGTGTCAGCTTTGGTAAGCAGAAAATTATGAATCACAGTGTTTTTGGTCAGTATGACTTCAATATTCAAAACTATTTAAGTGCTATTTTTGGTTTAAGAATGGATGATTATAGTGAATATAGTTCAGTTATTAGTCCACGTATTGGTTTGATGTATAGATATAAAGAGAATTGGAAATTCAGAACTTCCTGGGGCAAGGGTTTTCGAGCGCCATCATTTATGGAACGATTTATTGATTGGAATCATATTCAGTTCAATTATTCAGTCATTGGTAACTCTGAACTTGAACCTGAGCGTTCAGATGGTATTACAATTGGTCTCGATTATACTAGTCTTGCAAAATATCAAATGAGTATAATGTTTTATCATACTCAGTTTAAAAATTTAATTGAAGATTTCACCATTAAACCTGGATTATTAAGTTACCAAAATATTGAAGAAGCTACTTTTTCAGGTCTTGAGTTTATGTATCAATGGAAAATATCTAATCAATGGGATACTAGATGGGGAATTAACTGGATTAATAATCGTGATGGAGATGACATGATTATTCCAAACACTATTCCATTATCAATGAGTGGAATGGTTAATTACAAATACCCTAATAATTTTTTGAATATTTCAATAAATACAAAGTGGGTAGGCTCATATCGACCGCAAGAATATGATCCTCAAAAAGGAGAATATGTTTTTGCACAAGAAAAGTTAAAAGCTTATGCGTTAATCACTTTTCGGAGCACAATTAATTTTAATAATCATTTTACAATTAGCTTAGGCGTTGAGAATGCTGGCGATTATACAAATGATCGCTTCGGTCCATTCGTGGGACGCGCAGCTTATATTGAATTTTCAACTAAACTAAAAAAAGGAAAATAATAATGAAACGATTACTAATTGGAGCATCTATCTTAATGATGATTCCATTTATCGGCTGTGAAGATAAAGAGTCAGATAAAGTAAACTTAATAGTTATAAATGAAGTAACTACAGATAATGTCAATGATGGTCCATACTATTATCATTTTGAAAATGGTAAAGTTGATAGTTCATCTTGGCATCTATCTTATAAAAACTTGGATGCAGGGGGTGGTAATTATATGCCAAGTTTTTCGCTAAATAATAATGTAATGGTATCTATCAATAATTCTATTTCATTTGATCAAATTGAAACTGCCCCAGATGCAGGAATGTTTTCACCATCTTCCGGAAGGCTTTCATATGGTGGTGCTAATGCCGTTTTGAACTATGATATGGTAACTCATAAAATTAGTGTTTCTGATGATAATTATGTAATCTATTGCACTATAACACATAAGGTATATAAACTACACTTTGA
>ENA-UPTF01000278-UPTF01000278.1-marine-metagenome-genome-assembly--contig:-NODE-278-length-36647-cov-4.671835_pt1 | contig 36647 bp, 36 predicted proteins | sample MGYA00238166_ERZ767019 | MGnify/ENA primary metagenome ERZ767019 (study PRJEB28930, sample SAMN06266391) | marine metagenome | isolation source: Sea water from 250 m depth | place: Atlantic Ocean | study... | reverse complement strand
ATTCGAACCCACGATGAGATTACTCCCATACTGGTTTTCGAGACCAGCGCCTTAGTCCGCTCGGCCATCTCTCCCAGTCCTGACGACCGAGTATACCAGTGGTCTACCGCCAATTGAAATACAACAGAAGGGATTGATAGAAAGGAAAACTAATGGCATTTACTAAAACGATGTGTGCCTAGCTGTACCTTTAAGCTATAGAAACCAACCTATAAAAAAGTTAGGCGTCTCTGGGTGAAAACATGGAACCTTTTTTCGAAGCAGGCAACCGTCTCTTTGAAGCCGAAGATATCATTTTTGATCCAACAATGCTCATGGCCGCAGCACCTAAAATTCCTATCGGTATTCCTTTCAAAAAAGTTCTCCGAGAGAATCCCTTCTTCTTTGGGGCTTCCTGATCCATATAAACACCTTTATTTACTTTATTTAATTGATGGCCAAATTATAAAACTATAACTACAGCGGATCAACATTAAAATGCTAGTCGTGATCTCTAGTTGAATGCTCCCTACTTCTATTTTCCAATACAATTTTGTCGTCAATTAGATCAACATAAACATGAGAACCATCAAAAAAGTCACCCTTTATCATCCCAGATGACAAAGGATTCTCGATGTTTTTTCTAATACTTCGCCTTAAAGGTCTAGCACCATATTCGGGATCAAAGCCATCCTTTGCTATCCAAGATTTGGCTCCATCTGAAAGCTCAAGGACGATGTTATGTTCAGAAAGTTTACTTAAAAGACCATTTAACATAATTTCAACAATTTCTCTTTGATCTTGTTCTGATATGGGTTGAAATATAAGAATGTCATCAATCCTGTTCAAAAACTCTGGTCTAAAAGATTTTTTTAAAGCATCTTCTATAGAAATTCGCAATTTTTCGCTATCCCTCGAAGTTTCCACATTTCTCAAAAACCCCAAAGAATCTGAGGACCCGATGGAAGATCCCAGGTTGCTCGTCATGATTATTATCGTGTTTTTAAAGTCGACCACTCTTCCTTGTCCATCCGTAAGTCTCCCATCTTCTAATATCTGCAAAAGAATATTGAATACATCTGGATGAGCCTTCTCAATTTCATCAAACAAAATGACCTTGAATGGCCTTTTCCTTACGGCTTCAGTTAATTGACCACCATCGGAATAACCTACATATCCTGGTGGGGAACCAATCATTCTAGATACGGAATGAGATTCCATGTACTCGCTCATGTCTACCCTCACCATATCCTCCTCGTCATCAAATAAATACCACGCCAGCGATCTTGCTAATTCTGTTTTCCCCACACCAGTAGGTCCGAGAAATATAAAGCTTCCTATTGGTCTATTTTCATCTTTAATACCTGCTCGCCCTCGTCTCACAGCCTCGCAAACTGAAATAACCGCTTCCTCTTGACCAACAAGACGAGTCTGGATCCTAGATTCCATATTTAATAATTTTTCAGCTTCGCTTTCTAAAAGTCTCTCTACAGGAATGCCAGTCCATGTGGCAATAAGGGAGGCTATATCCTCTGGTGTTACCTCCCGATCAGTCACGGATTTTTTATCAACATTGTTTTTTTCATCTACATAATTTGTTTCTATTCTGGCTATTTTCGCTTTTAAATCGGCTGCTTTCTCAAAATCATTCATCTCAGAGGCGGCTACTTCTTCAATTTTTAGCTGTCGTAGTTGTACCTCTTTTTCTTTCAAAGACATGGGGTGCTCTTGCAGCTCAATTCTAATTTTGCTAGCAGCCTCATCTATCAGATCAACTGCTTTATCAGGAAGCAATCTGCCAGAAATGTAACGTTGACTTAAAACAGCTGAAGACTTAAGAGCAGCGTCTTGCACTTTTAACTTGTGGTGAGCTTCATATTTGGGTCTTAGAGCCTTTAGCATCTCAATGCTGGTTTCTATATCAGGTTCCTCCACAAGAATTGGTTGAAACCTTCTTTCAAGGGCAGCGTCAGATTCAATATACCGAGTATATTCTTCTTCAGTGGTCGCTCCCAAACATTGCAACTCACCTCTTGCGAGTGCGGGTTTCATCATGTTACTGGCATCAAGACTCCCATCGGTTGCCCCAGCTCCTACAACCGTGTGAATCTCATCGATAAAAAGCATTATTTGGCCATTAGATTGTCTCACCTCATCCATAACTGCCTTAAGTCTTTCCTCAAATTCACCTCGAAATTTGGATCCAGCTAGGAGGGACCCCATATCTAAGGCCAGGATTTTTTTAGAACGCAATTCAAAAGGAACATCTCCCTCTACTATCCTTTGAGCAAGTCCTTCAGCTAAGGCAGTTTTCCCCACTCCGGCTCCTCCAATCATCACAGGGTTATTCTTGGTTCTCCTTATTAACGTTTGCATGACTCTGGATATTTCCATGTCTCGCCCTACAATGGGATCCAACCTGCCTTGTTCTGCGAGCAAAGTTAAATCAGTAGCAAATTTTTCCAAAGACTTATATCGACTTTCTGCCCGCTGGTCAGTGATTCTATGAGAGCCACGAATACTTTGAAGAGCCCTATAAACCTCCTCGGTCGTCACGTTAAAACTACTGAGTAAATCCGCCGAAACCCCAGTATCCTCTTCGGTTAAAGCAATGAGTATATGTTCTGTGCCGATAAATTCATCATTTAATCTTTTAGCTTCATCATCTGCTCGCCCAAACAACTCGGACAATCTAGGAGTAATGAATATTTGGTTTGCTTGACCTGCGACTTTGTCATCTTGCTCTAGGTAAGAATGTAGATTGGCGTGCAAGACCTGCAAGTTCACCCCCAAGGTACTAAAAATTTCGGAGGGTACCCCTTTCTCTTGCTCTATCAGCGCTAAAAAAAGATGTTCACAGTCCCACTGATTGTGCCGGTATCTATTCAATATTTCCTGAGAAGCTGCTATTACCTCTTGAGCCTGTTCGGTGAACCTATCTGGGCTTAAAACCATATCGGTATCCTCTAGATTGATAATTATTAATCGGGACATTTATATAATATCAATAAGGTTGATACGGTTCAACTCAAGTTTAACTTTAATTCAAATATTTTTAAGCTAATCAGTTAATTCTAAAGGAAAACCGTGAAAATACCTGATACCCCAGAGCAACATGTAATACAATCAAAAGCTATGCTAATAGATATTCATACACATACTTATCCAACATCCGACGACAGCACTCTAACCCCAGAAGAACTAATCCTTCGAGCTAAACTGATTGGATTGGATGGAGTTTGCCTGACTGATCACGATGGCTTTTGGAATCCAGCCGATGTTGAAAAACTGGGTAAAGACAACGACTTCCTAGTAATACCTGGCTGCGAAGTAACTACTGAAGAAGGACATTTATTAGTCTATGGACTGACTGAATACATATTCGGGATGCACAAATCAGCATTCGTCAAAGACCTGGTAGAGGAAGCAGGAGGGGCAATAGTGGTGGCTCATCCTTACCGCAGAGTCTATCGTGAAACAGCCCCTCAAGACGAAACATCTTATGCCGAAATGCTAGAAAGAGGTTTACGGAACGAGGTGTTCGACATTGTTGATGCTATCGAAATAAGGAATGGCAGAGGCACCGTCAAAGAAAATGAATTTGCGGAGAACTTGGCCAAGAAACTTAACATGCCTAAAACAGGTGCTAGTGATGCTCACAAATTAGCTGATATCGGAACCTATGCTACAGAATTTTACGACAAAATCACGGGTTTAGGCGACCTAATTAAATCTATAAAATCAGGAAGGTACGACGCTAAGGAACTTGAATATCGTCCACCGGAAAAATGACTACCTGAGTTCAGATATCAGCAAATCAAATGATTCCTGTTCAGTCAACCTGCCGTCTCTCACTCTGATATTGGATTCCAAAAGTTTATTATGCATATTCAAGATCCTAGTTTGGGAGATTTTTTTCTCCATTTCTAAAGTCTTCCTCAGTGGATACCCTGATAAATTTATTTGCCTTCCGATATCCGAGGCAGAAACCTTTTGGCTAATCAAATATTTCGTGCTAAATAAAAACCGAATTTGCCTTTCTACCATTCTCAAAATTGCAGAAGGAGACTCTCCCAGACTTATGAGGCTCGCAGATGCTCTTAGTGCATCTCTAGTTCTTCCTTCTATAACGGCGTCGACCACCCTAAAAACATTCTGTTGCCGTACATAGGGGACCATAAGCCTAACATCTGAAGTGGTTATCAAGTTTCCGCTTGAGTAGGTTTTCATTTTGTTGAGCTCAGAATCAATTAGTCTAAGCTCGTTTCCCACAGAATCAGCCAGAAGAGCTATAGCTTGGGATTCTATTTCAACACCCAATAAGGAACAGCGTGCTTCTATCCAACTTATCAATTCTCGATAACGAAGGGAAGGAAATTTTTCGACTTTTGATTGCTTCAATATTTCAGAAACCACCTTGCGAGTTGGCAAAGTTGTTTTTTCAACAAACAGCAAAGTAGCAGTCTCAGGCATTCCTGCAAATAACTGCGGGAAATCGGACCATTCGGTTAAACTATTTTCAGATGATCCTTTTTTTCCCGGACTCCCCAATTTATTTAGTAGTCCCTCTACAATAACCAATCTTTTATCTGCCATAAAAGGCACTGTTGAAACGGCGGCAAATAATTCTCCAATAGTCAATAAATTACCGTCTATTACCGCAGTGTTAATCTCCCTCATTTCAGGCGGGGTGACAGTCAGCTTAAATTCAGATATCCGTTCAGAAATTCGGAATTCATCTTGACCTTCTAGAACAACAATCAATTTTTCATCACCTGAGTAACTTTGACGAGAATCGTATACCCAAATATCATAAAGTTTGAGGAACCTGCCAGATAATCATTAGGCAAAAGTAAAACAAAAATGGGCAAACTACCAATACTTTTTTTTAAGCTGTTACTAGACCGAAGAATCCCTTTCAAATACAAACTCTTACCGGCCTTAGGCATAGCCTACGCTATCTTACCATTCGACATAATTCCGGATATGTTCCCTATTTTCGGTGTTATCGACGACATTTTGATTTTAGTTGCCTCGGTAATTCTCTTCATGGTATTTGGGCCAATTCAAAAATTTTCTGATTCCTTGAAAAATGAAAATCCTCAAAAAGAGCCGAATAGCAAGAAAAACGTAGTCGAGGGTGAATACCGAATAATTAAAGAAAATAAGGATACTGACTGATTTGCTATAAGGCATAATCGCCTTCTTATGCTATAATTCTTCTTCATGAAAATTCAATAAAACCTGTTAAATATAGGTTCAAATTTCCAGATTACAGGAATTAACGATGAGAGTTGTTTTTATAGAGGATGTCGAAGGGGTTGCCTTCGGCGGAGAGGTCAAAGAAGTCAAAAATGGTTTTGCACGAAATTACCTCATTCCTAAAAATCTTGCCGCTCCAGCCACTCATAACAACCTGCAGAGGATCCATAAACTAACAAAAAACGCCGCCGTCACAAGAGCACACAGGCTCGATGAAATGAAAAACTTGGCCGGCACTCTCGATGGAAGTGAAATAACTATTGAAATGAGAGCAGGTGCTAATAACCGTTTATATGGTTCTGTCACTGGAACCATGGTAGCAGACGCATTAGCCGAAAAGACTGGAATACCGATAGAAAGAAGACTAGTGCAGCTAGACGATCCTATTAGAGAAGTTGGAACATATGAGGTTCCCCTACGCTTATATGCAGAGATAAATGCATCAATAACAGTAATAGTATATGCAACTGGAACCGATCCATTTGAAATGGTTGCTGAGGAAGAGGATTCATCTGAAGACAATCCAGATCAGGGATCAGCCGAAGAGGAAGACACAGCCTCAATAGCAGTATCTGACGAATCTTCAGATGCTGAAGAAGAGGAACTTACAGAAGAAGATTCCGAGGAACCACCTCAAGAATAATTTGATCTTCTTTTTACATAGTCTGTTGACTTGCTAGGTCCGAATAGATCATGTGATAATCGACGACCCACACGCCAAATTGGACCACGGGAGATTGGGTTGTACACCGATAGAATTTTGCCACATGATATTGAAGCCGAACATTCAGTCATTGGCTCACTGCTGTTAGATGGAGATTCACTTTCTAAAGTCTCCTCTTTACTCAAACCAAACGACTTTTATCTAGAGAAAAACCGCTATTGTTTCGAAGCTTGCTTAAATTTGGCTGGAAGAAATGAAGTGATAAATCAGGTAACTGTCGCTCACGAATTATCCATCCAGGAAAAATTGGATTCTGTTGGCGGGTCGATACACCTCTCAGATATGGTCAATGGAGTCCCAAGTCCAGCTCACATACTGCATTTTGCCCAAATAGTTCATAGGACCTCCATAATGCGGCAATTGGTCCAAGCTGCAGGTTCAATCGCTGACATTGGGTATGAAAGTGCTCCAGATACCGACGAGTCTTTAAATAGGGCGGAGGAACTCTTATTTGGTATACGTTCTGAACGTGGAACAAGAGACTTTGCTGCTCTACGTGACGTTTTGGATAACTATATGGCTGAAAGCCTGCAACCCGACATAAACACATTGGCTCCAGTTCAAAGTGGTTACAACCAATTTGACCAACTTTTAGGCGGGGGTATGCAACGCTCAGACCTATTAATTGTTGCAGCAAGACCAAGTTTGGGTAAAAGCACTTTGGCTTTCAATATGGCGGCGGCGGCGGCGGCAAATGGTAGTAGTGTAGGTATTTTTAGTTTAGAAATGAGCGCAGAACAAATAGCTCTTCGCCTTCTATCTAGTGAGGCCCATGTAGATAGTCATAGGTTGCGCCTACAATTAATTAATGAAATGGAGGAGCAGAGGCTCTTCGATGCAATTGGTAAGCTTTCTGACCTACCTCTGTATATAGACGACACTCCATTTCAGACAATCGTGGAAATGCGTAGCAAAGCAAGACGGCTGCAAGCTGAACGTGGGCTTGATTTGATAATAGTTGACTACTTACAGTTGATAAACGGTAGCGGTGGGAGAAATAGCAACCGGGTTCAAGAAATGGGCGAAATATCAAGGTCATTAAAAGGAATGGCTAGGGACCTCAATGTTCCGGTACTTGCATGTTCTCAGCTCAGTAGAGCTATAGAACAACGTCCAGACCATAGACCTATGTTGTCAGACCTAAGAGAGAGCGGAAGCATAGAACAAGATGCGGATGTTGTTGCATTCATCCACAGAGAAGACAGATATGTGGATGCAGAGGCATGGGAAAAACGAAACCCCACAGAAGAGTATCCTGCCAATATAGCGGACATCATTGTTGCTAAACACAGAAATGGCAGGACTGGAGGAATAAAACTTTACTTCCAAGAACGCTTTGTGAAATTTGAAAATCTCGAGATCTATCAACAAGACTCTGTAAGTGCATAATGGCATTCCAAGGTTTCATAAAAGGAGTCAGATATATACCAGTCCCGACCCCTGTATTTGGAGAATTATTAGAAGAAATTAAAGATATAAACGAACTGAAAATCGTTCTAAGAGTTATACGTCTTATCCATGATAAAAAAGGGCTAGAGAGATGCGTAACATTAGATGAACTACTGGCAGATCGTGTTTTGGCGACCAGCCTAAATTCTTCCAATACTGATTTGAGAAGAACTCAAATACTCCAGGCCTTACAAACTTCACAGGACCGAAATGTCTTTATCAAGGTTGACGGGAAAAATACTTCCCCCTCTCTATATTATTTGAATACTGAGTTTGAAAGACAAACTGTCAGGAATGTATCAATATCAGAACCTCAATCAGAATTTGAACCCTGGGAACCGGTGGGAGAGAGGTCAAATATATATTCTCTCTACGAACAAAATATTGGTATATTAACTCCAATCGTTGCTGAAAAGATTGGCGAAGCAGAACAAAGATACCCATTAGAATGGATAGAAGAGGCAATATCGGAAGCTGTCTCTCTTAATTCAAGAAATTGGCGATACATTTCGAGGATACTAGAAAGATGGGAAATAGAAGGAAAAGCCGATGGAGAATCTAGGAAGCATACTGGCAAAGCTAGATACATTTAAAGCCAACAGGGGTTCAGATCTACCTCAAGATTTGGAGGTAGATTCAACTGTAATATGTGAAGTTTGTAACGACAAAGGCTGGCTTGCGCCCAAGCTTCCGGCTGGTCATCCAGATTTTGGTACTATCAAATCTTGCATATGCAGGCAAAATGTAAAACAAGAAGAAATGACCAATAGGCTACTGGCATACAGTAACCTAGGGTCTCTATCGCGGTACACCTTTGAAACTTTGGATGTAGCAGAAAAGTCCACAAATCCAGATATTTTTCGAGATGCTTTCATAAATTGCTCAGATTATTCTGAACGCCCAAGCGGTTGGATGCTAATAAACGGTCCGCACGGCTCCGGTAAAACACATCTGTCCGCTGCAATTGCTAATAGATGCATTTCAACGGGTAAACCAGCATTTTTTATATATGTACCTGACTTAATGGATCATCTCAGAGCCAGTTACACGAATAATCTAGATTTCGAATACGATGATCTTTTTGATCAGGTTAAAAATGCCCCTATTTTGATACTAGACGGGATCAGTGGCGGTAGCATAACTAGTTGGGCCAGCGAGAAACTAAATCAGATCCTTAACCATAGGTCCAACGGGCGTCTTCCCACTGTCTTAACCACATCTGAAGATATTAATGCGCTTGATCCATTTATTAAAAGCAGAATAAATGACTCGAATTTATGTAGCATCGTGGCAACAGATTCTAGAGCAAGCATTTACGAAGAAAACTCTGGCGTTGGAGCTATTCCAAAAGAATTATCCAAAATGGACTTTGAAACCTATAACCCAAAAGGCAGGAGAGGAAATTCAAATTTAGAGCCAATTTTGGAAAGTGCGAAAAAATACAGTCAAGATCCGGACGGATGGCTAACTTTATATAGCGATAATTCCGGAGTTGGAAAAACACATTTAGCAATTGCAATTGCTAACTACAGAAAGTCGGTAGGAGATGACGTATTCTTTGCCTTTGTGCCTGAACTAATGGATGAACTTAGATCCGGGTTCTCTCCAGACAATACAATTAATTCATCTCTAATGTTTGAAAGAGTCAAAGAATCTGAACTTTTGATCCTAGATGACTTGGGTAATGAGCAAGACACGGATTGGTCGCAGAAAACTATATATCACTTACTAGTTTACAGACACAACCATAGACTCCCAACAGTGATAACCACCCGAACGGATTTCAGCAGCATAGCTGACCGAAGTGCTCAGGCCTCTAGGATCCAAGATGCCAATATAGGCCAAATCTTAAACGTCAAGGCTCCGGATTATAGAATGGGCAGAACGAGAGGTCGATAAGGTAAAAAATACTAAATGCATTCTGAAACCAATTGTATCTTCTGCGAAATTATATCTGGAACCGAACCCGCGACCTTTCACTATAAAGAATCTGATTTTGTGGTTTTTGAAAATAACCTAAAATGGTTCCCGACCCAGCTGCTTTTTGTTCCGAAAGAACACATGCTGCAGTCAGATTTATGGGCATCTAAAACGCTCTTAGCCGATATGGGTTTTCTTGCCAATCAAGTAGGCCAGGAAAGATGTCCATCTGGTTACAGAATCATTTCCAATTTCGGGGAAGACGGGATGCAATCTCAAAAACATGCTCATCTTCACTTGGTCGGAGGTAAAAATCTAGGTATGTACGTATGGGGGAAACTGAAAAAACCGCCGCCTTAAGAATTATATCTACAAACAGTTCAATTTAAGAACGAAGCAATTCGCTATCTTCCCGTAGTTTAACCTAAGAGTCTAAAGTATCATTCGCCCACAGAATTATCTCTTCGGTTTTGTTCCAACCAACACAGGCATCAGTAATTGAAACGCCATATTCCAAAGTACTTGGGTCCCCTCCAAGCTTCTGACTTCCTGGGTTGATATTGCTCTCCAGCATAACCCCTACAATACTTTCATCTCCCCTCGCTCGTTGAGAAACCACATCTTCAAACACAAGAGGCTGCCTCTCATGATCTTTGTTCGAATTCCCATGGCTACAGTCGACCACTAAGCGTTGGTCCAAGTCACCCTTTGCTAATACCTCTCTGGCTGAACCTATTGACTCAGAGTCATAATTTGGGCCTAATTTTCCACCCCGTAGCACTAGATGGCCATCTGGGTTGCCGTCAGTTCTGAGTACACATACATGTCCGTCAGGCCCAGTCCCGACATATGAATGCTGGTTCCTCGCAGCCATAATACCGTCTGCCGCTGTGTCAAAACTTCCATCAGTACCATTTTTAAATCCCACCGGAATTCCAATTGCGCTGGCCATCTGCCTATGCGTTTGACTCTCAGTTGTCCTTGCGCCTATCGCTACCCACGATACTAAATCTTCAAAATAATGTGGAACTACTGGATCTAAAAATTCACAAGCTGCTGGCATCCCCATATCATTAATTTCCTGCAACAATCTTCTAGCACGTTGCAATCCTTGAGAGATATCAAAAGTTTCATTGAGTTCTGGATCATTAATAAGCCCTTTCCACCCAACTGTAGTCCTTGGCTTTTCAAAATAAACCCTCATTACAATAAATAATTTATCCCCAAGGCGATCTCTTAATTCAATCAATCTTCTGGCGTAATCCAAGGCAGCTTCTTCGTCATGGATGGAGCAAGGACCCGTTATTATCATCAACCTAGCATCATCTCCATGGAGGATATTCTTTATCGTTTCTCTTGCATTGTTCACCGTTTCTGCCGCTTTATCCGACCTTGGTAACCTATCTACCAATTCCAACGGGCTAAAAAGATGGTTTGAAGAAAACCCTAACCCTTGAACGTGACTTTTTTGACTGCTCATTGCTTAACCTCTACGTTGTAATATTTGTCGGTCCATTTATATTTTGCTGTTTCAATTTATTAGTAAAAACAAAAAAAAAAGCCCCAATCGCTACCGATTGCGGGCTTCTGTCTTGCTTTAAGAGTTCCTTAGAATTTACACAAGTCCTTGGTCGGCAGCCGATTCAAGCTACTAAAATAATAATACAAGCGTCGTGTTTTTTCTAAGGTTTTCTTTTCCATAGCACGCGGGATAGTATACTCTTTCACAAATAGTGTCAACAAATCTGTGGACGTGGCTAAGAAACATATTCATGACAAATCAACACTCTGAAATGAACCCTTGCTGTACAGCTTCCCGAGAATCAGAATTACCTCTACTTGTAACGTCAAAAACAAAATCTGTACAGAGTCAACAAAAATTAACAATCACAAAAAATATGGTATCCATTGAAGGTGGTACATATTTAATGGGGACTGATTATGAATTTGGCTTCCCGGCAGATGGAGAAGGCCCCATACAGCAAGTAAAGCTGGACCGTTTTCTAATTGACAGTACTACCGTCACAAATAGAAATTTCGCCGATTTTGTCAAAGAAACAAAATACAAAACTGATGCAGAAAAGTTTGGCTGGTCGTTTGTATTCTATAAATTCATCCACACAAGAAACCAAGATTCAGCAAATCAATCTCCTGCTGGTACTCCGTGGTGGAGACGAGTTGATGGAGCTTCTTGGAAACATCCGGAAGGGCCCGGTTCAAATATAAAAACAAGAATGAACCACCCTGCGGTCCATATTTCATGGAATGATGCATATGAATTCGCTACTCACAACGGGAAACGTTTACCTACCGAGGCGGAGTGGGAATATGCAGCCAGAGGAGGACAAGAACAAAAACTTTATCCTTGGGGAGATGATTTAAATCCAAACGGACAGCATATGTGCAATATCTGGCAAGGAGAATTCCCTACCAACAATTCAGAGGAAGATGGATTTTCTAGCACAGCCCCTGTAAAAAATTACCCTCCAAACAATTATGGATTGTATAGCATGGTAGGGAATGTTTGGGAATGGCAACAAGATTGGTTTAGCCCAACCTACCATCAAATTGCCAGTAGCCATAATCCGAAAGGCCCTCAGGTAGGCACATCTAAAACTATAAAAGGAGGATCTTACCTCTGTCACGAGTCATATTGTAATCGGTATCGAGTGGCGGCTAGAAGTGCAAATACCCCTGACAGTTCGACTGGAAATTTGGGATTCAGATGCGTGGCTGATATCTAAATTTATATTCGTCAATAGATACTTCAATACCCTTGCGATACAATTTCTCTGACTGGGCCACCTCTTAAATGTTTTGCCCTAGACCATTCACATTAAACGGATAACTATAGATATGACTAATAAAATGACAAGTGATGAAATAAGAGAAGCCTTTTTAGAATATTTTGAAAGTAAAGATCATCTCAGGGTACAGAGTTCCCCTTTAATACCAGTGGGCGACCCTACACTCCTTCTGACAATTGCTGGAATGAATCAGTTCAAACCATATTTCTCTGGTCAGCAGATACCTCCTCATAAAAGGCTTACATCAGCACAGAAATGCTTTAGAACCCCAGATATAGATATCGTTGGTGATGCAACCCACAATACTATGTTTGAGATGCTTGGCAATTTCAGTATTGGAGATTACTTTAAGAATGAAGCAATTGAGTATGCTTTAGAGTTTCTCACTGTGAAATTAAATCTGCCTGAAGAAAGATTCTATATTACCATCCATCACACAGACGATGAGGCTCAAGAAATATGGGAAGGCATAGGGGTACCAAAAGACCGAATCTATAGATTCGGAGACGATGATAACTGGTGGGGACCACCTATACATGGCAGTGAAGGTCCATGCGGTCCTTGTAGTGAATTGCACTATGATTTCGGCGCGGATAGGGGGTGCCTGAAAGATGATTGTGCACCTAATTGCGAAAATACTATGGCTACTGGTGAGAAGTGCACTCGCTTCGTTGAGTTATGGAATCTAGTATTCATGCAGTACTATCACCATCCCGACGGATCAAGAGAAAATTTGCCCGCACCCAGTATAGACACGGGAATGGGGTTGGAAAGGGCGACTATCGTCATGCAAGATGCCAAAACTATGTATGAAACTGACATCTTCTCTTCCCTTGTAACCCAAGTCTGTTCAATTAGCAAACTTGAATATGGCACAAACCTAGAGATTGATTATGCAATAAGAGCGGTCGCAGAGCATACAAGAAGCTCCACATTTTTGACTGCAGATGGGGTGGTGCCAGGTAACGAAGGTAGAGGGTATGTTCTTAGGCGGGTCATCCGAAGAGCAATACGACTAGGAAGGAAGCTTGGACTTGAGGATCCATTTATGGCACCGCTCGCTGAATCGGTGATAGAAAAAATGGGTCAAACATATCCTGAACTGAATAACCATAAAGATTTTATCTTGAGTGTCCTAACCCTAGAAGAAGAAAGGTTTCAGCAAGCTTTTGAAAATGGTTTCAGTATGCTTGAGGATGCAATTGCAAAATCTTCTAGTTTAAATGGAGAGGTAGTGTTCAGACTCTGGGATACTTACGGCTTCCCAGTCGAAATGACCCAAGAAATGGCAGCGGAAAAAAACATTGCAGTCGATATGGATGGTTTTGAGAAAGCTATGGAGGACCAAAAAACTCGGGCACGATCCAATGCCCAATTCGAGGGAGATCACGCTCGAATACGCCTTTATGAAGATTTAGGAGTTGGAAACACAAGTTTTACCGGATACGACACCCTTGAAGGTAAAAGCGTAGTGGTTGGTTTAATTTCTAATGAACTATCTGTTAATACAGTGGGCCAAGGCCAGCAGGTTGAACTAGTACTACAAGAAACGCCTTTTTACGCTGAAGGAGGAGGACAGGTGGGAGATGGTGGCACAATCAGTAATTCAGAGTGTTCAATCACGATAGAAGACACAAATGAAGCTATTCCAGGTCTAATAGTTCACTATGGAACAGTTTCTAAGGGTAGTATTTCCATTGGTGATGCAGTAGAGAGCCTTGTCGACCCAATCAGGAGAGATGACACAGCAAGAAATCATACAGCTACCCACATGCTACACGCAGCTCTACGTGAAATATTAGGACCCCATGTTAGGCAAGCGGGTTCTCTGGTTACGGCTTCTCGGCTTAGATTCGATTTCAGCCATATCAAATCAGTAACCCCGGAAGAAATGTGGCAAGTTCAATTCTTGGTCAACGAAAAAATTAGACACAACGCAAGTATTAATAGAAGCGAAGACACTTACAGTGGAGCAATAGAAAAGGGGGCATTAGCCTTTTTTGGAGATAAATACGGTGATACTGTCAGGCTAGTCGAGATCGTAAACGGAGACACCTTTAGTTTTGAGGTCTGCGGAGGTACACACGTCAATCAAACTGGAGAAGTAGGAGCCGTCTATATCCTGGGTGAATCTAGCATAGGAGCCGGGATGAGAAGAATAGAAGCTATAAGTGGTAGAGAAGCGGAAAGGCTTGTATGGAAAAACATGCAGAGGGATGCCAGAATAGCGGATTTGCTACAGACGACACCACTTGAAATCGAAGAAAGAATAACCGTAATCTCTGATCAGATATCTACAGCAAACAACCAAATCCAAAAGTTAGAAAGACAAATGTCATCACTGGCAGCTGCAACTCTTTTAGATGACGTGAAAATTATTAATCAAATAAAGGTTCTTGTATCAACAACTGAAGATCCATCCGCGGAATTATTGAGGTCCACAGGAGATTGGCTTAAAGACAAACTAGGAAGCGGAGTCGTTACCATTGGATCAATAATAAATGGAAATCCTATGGTTGTTTGTATGGTAACTCCAGACCTTGTTGAAAGGGGATTAAATGCTTCTGTAATAGTTAAAGAAATCGCCAATATAATCGGAGGAGGAGGCGGCGGTAGACCTGAATCTGCGCAAGCTGGGGGCAAAGATCCAAATAAATTGAAAGAAGCTTTAGCTATCGTGCCTACAATAGTTTCAAGCTTGCCAGAAGGAGAGTAGCAACTGAACCCCGGAAGCATACTGGCCTTGGATGTCGGTGACGTGAGAATAGGAGTAGCCATAAGTGACCCTACTCAGACAATATCCAGCCCACTTGAAAGTTTGCCTCGAAAAAATGCAATCTCTAAGATCAACAAAATTTGTTGTGTCAGAAATGTAGTTTTGATTCTGGTGGGCATGCCATACCTACTTTCTGGTGAATCAGGTACTCAGGCAAATTTAACCAAGCAATTTATTAAAGAACTCAAGATGACCACCGATATACCAATACAGCCCGTCGACGAGAGAATGTCAACAATAGAGGCAAAAAGCCGCCTTAAAGAAGCAGGCCATAAAAACATAAGCAAAAGCAGACGTAAGGGAATTATTGACTCTGCTTCAGCAGCAGTATTCCTAGACGAATATATACAACCATAGATTTCTTAATTTAGAATCTAATTACCATTTGGACTTGAGTAGATGGTTTTATTAATGACTCAAAAGCATCCTGTATCCCGTCCAACGACAGGAAATCGGTCCCTAATATCATCGGCTCCAAGTCAATTTTGCCGCTGGATATTAAATCAAGAGCTACTTTCCAATCATAAGGTTCAGCACCAAAAGTGGTATTCAACTGAATTTCTTTACCAGCCCAATCTACAGGAAGCATAGGGACACTTTCCCAAGCTAGTGCCACCAACATGACATTACCTTTTTTTCGCACCATATTAAGAGCGGCATCAAGGGTAGGAGGAGCCGCTGCACATTCAAATACAACATGAGGCCCATCCCCCTCAGACAAATTTAGTATTGCCGAAATCGCATCCTCATTAGATGGGTCAACCACTGCATCGGCGCCTAATTTAATTGCCGTATCTCTGCGAGTAGCAGATGGCTCTGACACGATTACTTTACGAGCCCCAGCTGCTCTGGCAGCTTGCATGGTCAGCAAACCGATGGGGCCAGCCCCAAGGACTGCCACCACATCACCTAATTTCATATTTGATAATCTAACCGCCCTGACAGCCACAGAGCAAGGCTCCGTCAGAGACGCATGTAGATCAGTAACGTTATCAGGAATACCCAGTGGCGCCCAATCATTCAACAAAGTATATTCAGCATATCCCCTTTTTCGAGTATCGGTAAAGCCTTCTAATCGATAATTATATTGCTCTTGCCTTCTTAAAGGAGCTTCCAATCCAGGTGGTGGAGTACCGCCACCTCCTATAACTCTGTCACCCTCTTTCCAGGCAGTCACCTCAGGCCCAACAGCAGCCACCGTACCACTAAACTCATGACCCATCACCGCACCGGCTGGTGCAATGTCATAGAGAAAAGCATGTACATCGGTACCACAAATAGCACTATGACTAATTTTTACCAAAATCTCGCCTGGCCCAGGCTCTGGGACAGGCAATTCTTCGATTACAAGTTTCTGGTTACCTTGGTAGACAGCTGCTTTCATGAAAGACTCCTACATACAACGTTCGTTTTAGGAGAGGTATTATAAATACTATGGTCAAAACAGCAAAATACAAATAAGAAAAGCCGGCTATAGCCTCAATTAATGTTTTGAGACTCAACCGGCTTGGATAATTTGGGAAAGAAGTCTAGATTAGACTAGTCTTCAACACCATTGTCGCGCAGATAATCAATTGCTGCTTGGACTGTGGTTATTGATTCAGCATCTTCATCGGATATTTCAATTTCAACATCGTCAGAGCTAAATTCTTCCTCAAAAGCCATTATCAGCTCAACCAAATCAAGTGAATCAGCGTTTAAATCATCTGTGAAAGAAGCCCCTGGTACAACCTCAGATTCATCCACGCTTAATTTTTCTGCAACTACAGCTTGTACTTTTTCAAGTAGCGCCATATTAATGCCTCCATTTTTTTATTACATTCTAAATGGCTATGCTAGCCTTCATATGAGATCCAAGTACCCCGTTAACAAAGCTTGGAGAACTTTCCGATCCAAACCTTTTTGCTAATTCTACAGCTTCATTAAGTACCGCTTTTTCAGGAACCCTTTCTGTACACCATCGTAATTCGCTAATTGCCATTCGCAGCACATTTCTGTCCACCACCGCTATTTGCGTCAAGGGCCAGTCAGAAGCCAACTTTCCGATTATATTATCTACTGAAGAAAAGTTTTCAAGTACCTTTTCAACTATGTCTCGGGCAAATCCCCTAGAATCACCTACGATTTTACGATCATCCAATATTCTTTCCAATACTACAATGGCATCATGTCCCACAGAGTCATATTCGCAGAGCGCCTGTAACACCAGTACTCTGACTTCTCTTCTATTGGAAATAAAGGGATTGGGATCCATGTTTACAACTACAAACTCACGCTCAATTTCTACTTATAGCAACTATTGAATCTATGTCGTTGATACTAGCTACATTGGCGGTTCTATCAATTTTCTTGACCATGCCGCCCAAAGCTCTGCCCGGTCCTATCTCTAGAAAATTGGTTATGCCCGACTTTATCATGAAATCCACTGATTTTTTCCACTGCACACATCCAGCGATTTGAGTTATCAATTCACCTTTGATCTCGTTTCCACTGTGCAGGGGGGTGCCCGTGCAATTCGCTATAATTGGGACTGCGGGATCATTAAATTTCAAACCATCAATGAACTCCATAAGACCTGCCTTCGCTGGTTCCATCAAACCAGAGTGGAAAGCCCCTCCCACTTTCAAGGGGATGACCTTTTTTGCTCCCCTTGCACTTGCTAGGTCCATTGCCCTTGCCACAGATATTTTTTCTCCACTTATCACAATCTGTTCTTCAGTATTGATATTGGAGACAAATACACCTGATTCTCTAGCTATTTCCTGTAAAACCATCTCATCCAAACCCAGAACAGCAGCCATGGTGCCTGGATTTGAATCGCAGGCTTTTTGCATGAGTTCGCCACGTTCTTGAACTAGCAATGCTGTGTCCATTACTGATAAAACCCCAGATGCTGCAAGCGCTGTGTATTCACCTAAGCTATGACCAGCCATCAAATATGGCACAGGCATGGATTCCTCAGAAATGTTCTCCTTCATCGCCTCAATGCAGGCGAGACTTACCGCCATAATCCCAGGCTGCGCATTCTTAGTCTCTCTCAAATCTTCTTCCGGTCCTTCAAACATAATCTTTGAAAGGGGCCTGCCTAAAGCTTCATCCACCATTTCAAACACCTCTTTACTCGCATTCGAACCCCTGTATAGTTCAAGTCCCATACCTACAGCTTGAGCCCCCTGACCAGGAAACATGAAGGCTGTTTTAGAGTTTCTTGCGAACGTAAGCGTCATGGTTTTTCCTTTAGTTAAACTGAGTTATGAATTTATATAACTGCCTGATCAGATTTGGTTACATTCCTGCCATTATAAGTTCCACAAATTGAACATGCCCTATGAGGCATTCGAGGTGCTTGGCACTGTGGGCAAGTTGAAAGTGAAGCCGGTTTTATCGCATTATGAGCGTTTCGACCGCCTTTTCTTTTACTCGAGTGTTTCTTTTTGGGTAGTGGTGGCATTATTGCCTCCTTAATTTATTATTCTGATACTTTGAAAGACTCTAGCAGAGCCGCAAATTTGGTGTTTCTTCTGTTTTTATTACATCCACATTCTTCTATATTCAAATTTACCCCGCAGTCTATACACAAGCCCCTACAGTCTTCCACACACTTCTTATTGATCGGAGATTGAAGTGATAGATATTGACTCACTGCACCGGACAAATCCAAGACGTTGTCCTCCAAAATATGAAAATTATCCTTATAGATTTCTTCTATTTCGTTTCTTTCTCCAGTTAGCAAATTGAACAATGGAATATATTCCTCTTCTATCTCCAACGAAATAACTTCTTTATACTCCTCCAAACAACTCCCACATTCTGCAATATTATTTGCCTTAAGATGAGCGCTTACCCATATCCCAACATCAGTTTTAGTCAGTAGGACAGTACCATCTATATAACAACTTCTCCTAAACCATTCCACCTGAAAACTAGCACTTACGGTTTCTAATTTTTTGTTGCCACTACTCAGCTTAAGTAAAGTGGCCACCTTAAAGTCCATAACATGCCTCATACTTCCTAAATAAAGAGACAATTCAAACAACCACTATATCGTTGGTCAGGGAATATGGTCAACAGGAAAACAAGCTATTTTAATCCAATTATCCTGCCTCTGAATACCCGAAAATTCAGCAAATTTGAAAATCCTTGTACGTTCGATTACATTGGCTAATACAATGGAAATATATGATTGATCTGATTAAACAGCCGGTTTTGAATTTGAGGCAACTTTATGACATCTGAAAGAAAAAATTATGACGTAGTAGTCGTGGGAGCTGGCAATGCTGCATTAACTGCCGCACTAGCTGCTGCTTCTGAAGGAGCGAAAGTAGCAATATTAGAAAAAGCTCCTGAGCACCTACGAGGAGGCAATTCCTACTTTACAGGTGGCCTTTTTCGATTTGCCTACAACGGCATCGAAGACATATCGGAGTTATTACCAGCAATAACCTCTGATGAAAAAGAAAACATAGATGTTGGTTCTTACAAGGAATCTGAATTCTATTCTGATGTTATGAGAGTTACTGAAGGTCTATCAGACCCTTCGCTACTTCAGACTCTAACCTCTAAGTCATTCCCAACCATGCTTTGGATGAAGGATCAGGGTGTCCCTTGGATATTGGCCTATGGAAGGCAAGCCTTTGAGCACGAGGGCAAACAAAGATTCTGGGGAGGGCTAATAGTAGAGGCCGTCGGTGGAGGGAAAGGTTTATCCGACAGACTTTTTGAATTAGTTGAAAGAAATGAAATTGAAGTCTTTTACCAAACAAGTGGGACAAAATTATCGGTAAACCAAAGTGGAAGCGTTGATGGAATAACAGTTAAATCAGAGTCTGGGTATGAAGATATATCTTGTAAATCTGTTGTACTAGCCTGTGGGGGGTTTGAAGCAAACTCTGAGATGAGAACACGGTATTTAGGCCCTGGCTGGGAATTAGCTAAAGTCAGAGGGACTCAATATAACACCGGCGACGGAATTAACATGGCCCTCGATATCGGTGCCCAATCTCACGGACACTGGAGTGGATGCCATGCTGTAGCATGGGATTTAAATGCACCTGCACACGGTGACAGGAATGTGGCTGACCTATTTCAAAAACATTCGTACCCTTTCGGGTTAATAGTAAATGTGGATGGCAAAAGATTTGTCGACGAAGGTGCAGACCTGAGAAATTACACCTATGCCAAATATGGAAGAGAAATACTGAAGCAACCTCAAAGGGTAGCTTTTCAGCTATTCGATCAAAAAACCAAACATCTATTAAGAGATGAATATTTCATACCTCAAATGACCATGGTGGAGGCCAATACCATAGAAGAATTAGCCATTGGGTTGGATATAAATCCGGAAGAACTTCAGAAAACTATCGAAACATATAATGAGTCAGTGCAGGAAGGGGACTTTAATCCCACTGCACTTGACGGAAAACACACAAAAGGCATATTCCCACCGAAATCTAATTGGGCGCAAGAAATGGATAGCCCACCATATTTAGGCTATGCAGTGACATGTGGAATAACTTTTACATTTGGCGGACTAAAGATAGACTCAAATACCCAAGTCCAAGACAACTCCGACATGCCTATACCAGGTCTCTTCGCAGCCGGGGAACTTACTGGAGGTTTGTTTTACAACAACTACCCAGGAGGATCTGGTCTAATGTCAGGCGCCGTATTTGGCAAAATAGCTGGTGAAAATGCAGCCAAATCAGCCCTACACTAAATCAATATTTTCTTGACCAATACTCAATATAAACCTAAAGTATGGGTTCTTATCCCAAAGAGATAAAAACGTGACATGGTTAACATAAAGGAGGATCTTGCAATGACGTACGGTAGTGGGGACTATACATACAAAGTTGACAAAGATTGGGGCAAGCTACCCGATGGCTATGAATTCAACCAAGTAGCCGGTGTCGCAGTGGACAAAGAGGATAATGTCTATCTTTACAACAGAAGCGATCATCAGGTTATGGTATTTGCTAAAAATGGAGATTTTGTTAAATCCTGGGACGTAAAATTCTCAAACCCTCACGGTATGCACATAGGTCCCGACGGAAATTTCTACTTTGCTGACCGTGACGCCCACGTAGTTTTGAAATACAGCCCGGATCAGACTCTGCTCTTAACCTTAGGTACATATGATGTACCATCCAATACAGGTTATGAGGGCGAATTAATGGTTGTACCTCATCCTGCAGGTCCTTTTAATTTGCCTACAGGTGTAGTCGTATCAGATGACGGTAGTATTTTCGTGTCTGACGGCTATGGCAATTGCAGATTCCATAAATTCTCTCCAGATGGAGCATTACTGGACACTTGGGGTGAAGCTGGAAAAGATAACCCTATGGATTTCCATCTCCCCCATGGAATCGGAATAAACAAAGATGGATTGCTAGCAATTTGTGATCGCGAAAATCATAGGATACAGTTCACTGACCAAGATGGTGAATTCATGTTTATCTGGGATGGATTCCTACAGCCCACAGATATAACCTTCGGAGCAGATGGTGAAGCCTATGTTTCAGAACTACAGCATCGAATCTCTATACTAGACTCAGAAGGAAATCTAATTAGTAGATGGGCGGATGAGAGTAGTTCCTCCGCAGGACATTTTATTGCTCCTCATGGCATCGCTGTTGATTCCTCAGGTGATATTTATGTAGGGGAAGTATTAGAAGGAAGAAGAATCCAAAAATTTATAAGGCAGTAACCAAAAAGAAAAAGATCTAGGAGATGTTAAATGAACGGTGACCAATTAATGGCCAAACTTTTGAAGAAAGAAGGAACCGAATGGATTTCCTGCTTCCCGGCTCAAACGCTGATTGAAGCTTGTTCCCAAGAAGGGATAAGACCCGTCCTTTGTCGACAAGAAAGAGCAGGCGTAAATATGGCAGATGCCTATAGCAGGATCCACAATGGAAATAAGATTGGTGTGTTCACAATGCAACACGGACCAGGCGCGGAAAATGCGTTTGGAGGAGTAGCCCAAGCTTACGCAGATAATGTACCTATGCTGCTTATACCGGGAGGCTCCACAGAAAGAAGAGTAGGAGTACACCCCGGCTTCGATGCCATCCCGAATTATCAACACATAACTAAGTGGTCCGGCCGAATTAACACCATCGAGCGTATTCCAGAAATGGTCAGTCAAGCATTTACCCACTTAAGAAATGGTAGACCTGGCCCTGTACTTCTCGAATTACCTGGTGACGTTGGGCATGCAGAAGTACCAGCTGACATCGAAGAATATCAAGTAAGCCGATCGTACAAGTCATATGCAGCAAAAGAGGATGTCAGGGACATCGTTACGGCGTTGTTAAAAGCCAAAGCGCCAGTCATAAACGCAGGTCAAGGAACGCTGTACGCAGAAGCAACCGATGAATTAATAGAATTCGCAGAATTAGTTAATGTTCCCGTAATGACCACTCTTGCGGGTAAAAGTGCATACCCTGAGGACCATTCTCTAGCTCTTGGTACTGGGGGAAACACTGGCACGCTAATGGTCGACAGATTTCTCCAAAATACCGATTTCGTTCTAGGAATTGGCACAAGTTTTGCAATATCGAATTTCACTGCCCCAATGCCTCCAGACGCTACTAAGGCGCAAATTACTAATACAGCTGAAGACATTAACAGAGATTATCGCGTGGAATACGGCGCCGTCGGTGATGCCAAATTAGTACTACAGCAATTAATTGAAGAAGCAAAATCTCAACTTGGCGAACATGGCAGAGGTGATGTAAATGGGGTTCGAGACAAAATTTCTGAAATAAAAGATGAGTTTATGAAGGAATGGGGACCAAGACTGAATTCAGATGAAACCCCTATGAGTCCATATCGTGTCTTCAATGAAATGATGAAGGCAGTAGATCCGAGAAATGCGATAGTGACCCATGACTCTGGATACCCTAGAAATCAGCTTGTCCCATTTTGGCCGGCACTAAATCCTCGATCGTACATTGGTTGGGGTAAATCAACCCAACTGGGATACGGCCTAGGACTAGCACTAGGAGCCAAGGTTGCAGCACCAGACAAAGTGGTTATAAACGTTATGGGGGATGCTGCTTTTGGAATGGCAGGACTAGATATAGAGACGGCAGCCAGATCTGAATTAGGAACAATAACAGTGGTTCTTAACAACGGTGTAATGACACACTACTACGATCATTTCCCTCACGCCACAGAAAATTGGAAAAGCAATGAATTAGGCGGTATCTACTCAGACACTGCTAAAAGCTTGGGCGCACATGGGGAAAGAATTCATAACCCCGACGAAATAGGACCCGCAATGAAAAGAGCTCTGGAGGCCTCAAACAGCGGTCAACCAGTACTTCTGGAGATGATCACAAAAGAAGAGGAAAACATATCCAACTATGGCAGATAAGCAGTAGTCTAAATGTAGTGTATGCGGCGATTAATACTCAAATAGTTGCCGTATACACCGTCCTCATTTTGTCAGGCCTAAACTTTCTCTTGTATTGCTTCAACCCTTCTATCCCTAGGTCACTAGCATCATTCACAAAATCATAGCCTTGTAGAGTCTCAAAAGTTTTCCATCTCAAGTATTCAGATACACCTTTCAATCCCACTAAGGTCTTGGCTACAAAAAAACAGGCCGTTTTCTGATTGATAGGACCTGCCATAGAAAAGCCAACCAATTGTCTGTCTACCTCCAACCCCCACGACTTCACATCATCAGTATCAAACAACCCTACAGCATTAAGGGCAGCTCTGGTATAACCCCAATCAAATAGGAATTTATTTCTCTTACCTTGCACAGACCTCCACTTATCCAAGACATCCAATGCAGCAGATACATCATCTTTTTCTAATTCAAAAAAAACAGGATTATTCTTAGCCATTTTATTGATTCTCTTCCTCACATCTTTATACCTTTTGCCCGGAAGCTCAAAAACAACTTTGGGATCATATATGTATTCATCTTCTCTTTTCTGAATTTTAATATTTCGCCCAAACAGATCTGTGATGGTACAAACATCCGAAGAATCAATCCATAAAATCCGCATCTCTGTCTGATGCATAAAATCCTTAATTTTGAGAAGATATCTTTTTACTTCAATAGTTAACTTTGATGGTGGTATGACTAGATCAATCCGCTCTGCATTTACCCTTCCAGAATATTGAAATAAACAAAAAACATCGTTATTTTTAGTCAAATATAAGGGTCTTTTAGGGGGCAAACTGTAACAAGCTAAAAAAGGTGCAAAATAAGCCCAAGAATCTCGCCCTGCTTCATTGAAAATTTCTTTCAACAGAGGAATGTCCGTCACTGATATAAGATAATTCTGATCCGAAACATTGCTGAGTAATTCTTTCAATATTACAGATCCCTTTGGCTGGTATAAATACCCTCAGAAGGCAGATCACTAGAATTTATATCTAGACAAGACACAAAAAATCTCCCCATGTTGCTTTTCCCAGCATGAATTTGTGCCCCAACATATTCGTTGAACCCGGGTATTAATTCTTTAGGAGAAAATCCAAAATTCACAATATTTCGAAAAAATAAGGCGTTATCAACAGGCCGCAAATTTGGATAAGACAAAAAAGCTATTCCTCCTACGTTTTCTTTAATCATTTCAGCGCCTACCCCTGCAAACCTTGTTAAACCCGCAACTGTATAGGGGGGGTCTGAAATAATTACGTCATAGCTATTTTTATAAGACTCTTGAAGTTTCTCTTTTAAATCTATTTGATACAAATTAACTTCAAACCCTAACTTTCGACTAATAGATTCAACAAAATCAAGAATTCGTAGGTCAATATCGAAAACATTTAAACTTTTTATTTTTAATCCATATCTACTAGAAAAAATCATGATTGCTAACGATGTGAGATCATCATCACCCAAAATAGCTATATCTCTTCCTTCTATCGCATCATTTTCATGACAATACATAATCCTTCTGAAACAGGTGGTTGAAATAGCGTGAGACTGGTCCAAACTGTGATCAGGATCCGGTCTTTTCTCTTTTAATACATCAAATTCGATTATTTGCTCTTGAATCAAATCTGGAATTGCATAAGGTGAATGAAAAGATGGAATATTCTGGTCGCATATTCCAATTGAATTCAAAAGGTCTAAGCCAGCATCTGACAAAGTCGCCCCTCCAATTCTTGTGAGCAACTTCCTTTTTTCAAGCTCTCTACGAGCTGCAGACACGGCTGGCACAGGTATTCCAGTACGTCTTGAAATATCCCGGATTGGAAGAGGGCTTTTTCTCAGTACTTCTCTCAAGATCAACCTAACTCCTTGATAACCTTCCTGCAATTGGGAATCAAGGGCCACTTCATATAAAGTATTTTCAGCTTCAGATCTATCCATAAATCACTAATATAACTGGGTGAATGAGATTTTACGTTGTCGAAATAATAAAACTTGATTGTTTAGATTACTCTAACTCAAGTGTTGATAAGGATAAATGTTATACTCCGCCTCACTTCAACTGTATGCAATAAATTTGGGGAGAACAAATCATGCTAGTAATTGATGCTATTTCAGAAATTCTAAAAAAAGAAGGTATCAAATACCTTAGCGCCTTTCCTACTACTTCGGTTATTGAAGCAGCAGCAGAATCCGGTATCAAACCTATTATATGTCGGCAAGAAAGGGTTGGCGTAGGCATAGCTGACGGCTATTCTAGAATCACCGGAGGCAACCCTCCTGGTGTTTTTGCAATGCAATACGGCCCAGGGGCAGAAAATGCATATCCAGGTGTCGCCACTGCGTATGCTGATGCGGTGCCTATGCTATTTTTACCTCTTGGACACAGGAGAGATCGCGACAGAATATTCCCACATTTCAATTCGGTGGACAGTTTCTCATCAGTTACAAAATATGTAGAACAAATAAATGATGTATCGTCCGTGTCAGACACGATGAGAAGGGCCTTCTACCGATTAAAAAATGGCCGCCCAGGACCCATAATGGTGGAAATACCAATCGATATAGCGGACAAAGAAATCGATGAAAGCGCTGTTTCACAGTATCAGAAAGCAATAACTGTACGGTCTTCGGCTGACGAAGATGCAGTTATGAGAGTTGCCAAAACAATACTTACATCAAATACCCCTCTTTTATATGCTGGGCAAGGAGTGCTATATTCGGGTGCTTCGAAAGAGTTACAAGAGCTATCTGAATTAACCAATATTCCAGTAGCTACTACGATGGCTGGTAAAGGTTCCATAGATGAACGGCATCCCTTGTCGTTAGGAAGTTCTTCCACCGTAATGAATGGTGCGGTGCTACATTACATGAGGACAAGCGATACGATCGTAGCAATAGGAACTAGCCTCACAAAACACGGAATGATAACTACAATCCCCGAAGGGAAAAATATTATTCATGTAACAAATGATCCAGTCGACATAGGAAACTATTATCAGCCAAATGACGCCTTGCAAGGAGATGCGAAACTGGTACTGAAGCAGTTGATTGAGGCCTGCTCTGATCTCCTTTCCACCCGCGAAGCCCCAGAATCGCCTGAGGATCAAATCAGAGAAATAAAATTAGAATGGAGCAAAAGCTGGGAAAAGAAATTAACTTCCAAAGAGTCCCCCATGACACCTTATCGAGTTATAAGTGAATTCATGAAGGCTACCAACCCTGCCGAAAATATAGTGACACATGACTCAGGTAGTCCCAGAGATCAAATTATGCCATTTTATGAGTCAGGAGGCCCTGGCACTTATCTAGGATGGGGTAAATCTCATGGTTTAGGTACCGGTTTAGGCCTGAACATGGGTGCAAAAATAGCCTCTCCGGAAAAATTTGTAGTGAATTTTATGGGAGATGCAGCCTTTGGAATGACCGGATTAGATTTTGAGACTGCCGCTAGAAGTGGAATCCCCATCCTGACGGTAGTACTTAATAATTCTACTATGGCCATAGAAACATCTCATATGGCTTCTTCCCACGAACTATACAACACCCGAGACCTTGGAGGAGACTATGCGGACATGGCAAAGGCCATGGGCGGGTGGAGTGAAAGAGTCGATAACCCTGAAGAAATAAAGGATGCCTTTTTAAGAGCTAAACAGGCTACTGAAAATGGGCAAGCTGCCTTGCTGGAATTTATCACGTCAGAAGAGCAAGATTTTTCATTCAGGGGTATTTTACGCTAACTCGGCTGTAACTATGGACAACATTTTAAAAATTACTTTGCTAGGCACAGGTACACCGGTCCCGTTGATTGACAGGATGGGATGCAGTGTACTGATTCAAGCGGCAAACCAAAATATTTTGATAGATTGTGGAAGAGGTACGGCACAAAGAATCAACCAAACCAATACTCCATTAAAAGAAGTTTTTACGATTCTACTGACTCATCTTCATTATGATCATTACATAGGAGTACCTGATCTGTGGCTAACAGGATGGTTATATGGAAGAAAAGTGCCTGTTTCTGTGTATGGCCCTCTTGGTACAAAAGACATGATCAATAATCTATCCAAGGCTTTTGAAGTTGATGTGCATATACGCAGAGATTTAGATGAAAAATTTGACCCTGAAGGAGCAATAATATCGGGAGATGATATAAATCCCGGATTTTCTTATGAAAAAGCAGGTCTAAGGATCGAATCATTCGAAGTAGATCATCATCCGGTGCCTAACGCTTTCGGCTACATAATCACCTATCAACAAAAAAAAGTGGTTATTTCAGGCGATACGAGATATATGCCTTCTATGAGTCAAATATCCAAAGATGCAGATCTTTTAATTCACGAGGTCGCCGCACCAGAAGCAATATGGAAAAGGTCCAACATGATAGGAAGAGATCCAGAGCATACCAAGAAAATTATTGATCATCACGCTACTCCTTCTCAGGTAGGCTCAATTTTTAAACAATCTAATGTAAAGCTCGGTGCTTACTACCATATTGTGGGTGGTCCTGGTGCAGAGGAAGAAGTATTAAAAGCCACGAAAAAAGTGTTCCAAGGGGATTTCCTAATACCAGAAGATCTTACCGTAATAGAAATTGGAGAAGAAATAAAAGTATCCTAGCTATCTATTGAAAAGATCGTCCTAAACTCGATTGATTATTTGTAGGGCTATTTTCTTTACTTGTTCTTTATCGTATCTTGCAAAGCTAAGAGCCGCTGTACGATGTGGATCCCCACTAAAAAATCTTTCGTACAAAACTTGTCTTCCCCCATATGAACTTATGCTGATATCCCAAGCCATCCTAAAGAGTTTGGTTCGTTCTTTAGCACCTAAGGTATCCGTAGATAAATAATTATCCAAGTAATGGCCTATATCGGAATCAAAATCAGCGTCAGTTGGCACAGCTATCAAACTGCTTGAACCAATAAGCTGCAAAATTTCTATCATCCTTGGATACGCGGATGTAAATGAAGATTTGGCGGCCGCCAAAGGAGCCCCATCCGGCTCCATAACACCCCATTCATTCAATTCAGATTTGCTGATGGAAGCCTCAAGGCAAGCCTTACTGAGCTCATAGATAGTTATCAATTCTGATGCGAGGGCCTGGATATATGGAGTTTCATTTGTATTTAGGGATTCAGTCATCAAGGTGGCTAATCCAAATATAAACTCTGCTTTAGCCATATTTTTTGTTACGATCTGCTGATTTATATGAGAACCGACTTTACTATTGGAGAAAACGGTATTAGCCGTTTCCACATCATCAAAAATAAAAACCTTTTCCCAGGGCACAAAAACTTTGTCAAAAATGACGATTGCATCACCTTCATCAAATTTAGATGAAAGAGGATGATCAAAGGACGATTTACCAACATCTAAAGATTCCCTGCAAATAAATTTTAATCCTGATGTATCACAAGGTATTCCAAAAGCAAGGGCATATTTTGAAGCATCTTTGTCAGTAGGAACCACTGATGATGGAAAAACTAAAATCTCATCAGACAAAGGCGCCAATGTAGCTAATATTCGGGCCCCTTCAACCACTATGCCATCATCCTTTGATTCAACTAAATGTAATCCAAGCTCATCACCTTTTGCATGGGATGGATATCTTTTATTTTTTCTCACATTTACCAAGGTATGAGTCAATGTCAAATCATTTTCCATCACGTATCGAAAATAATTTTCTATATTTTTCCTGTATGGGCCAAAAAATTCAGACGCCGCCGCACAAGCCATTAAAATTACGTTCATGTAATCGGGGGTTCGGCCCAAAACCCCTCCGCTATATCTAGCCCAATGGAGCATCATTTTACCTCTTTGGATTAAGTGTTCCTTTGAGGTAGGAGTTATAAAAGAAAGTCCCTCTAACACATTAGTATCATCTAAATTAAAGGTCATTTCTTCCGCAACGCTGGAGTCGTATTGCATGTCATACAAGGAAGCTATGGAATCCGCTGATCGAGAAAATGCCACATGTTGAGTCACATCTGTGACTTTTTCACCTTCTAACCACAGGTCCTTAGGATGGGCACGTAGTCCCTCTAAATATAAAATCCCATTCTTGGCTGGCACTTAGGCACCTACATTTCAGGTTAAGTTATCTAAGAAGATGACGTTATCTCTGCATCCGTAAGTTTCTTCGCCTTTGCACCGTCTAAGGAATCTGGGAAATCACCAGCGAACAAATATCCCTCTTTTGGCCAAGAAGACCTGGGCATTTCGTAAAATATTTCTATCTCATTACCATCAGGGTCTTCAATATAAAACCCTAATGATACTCCGTGGTCAGCTACGTTTTTTATTTCTATACCTTCGGAAATACACTTTTGATGGATTTCCTTAACATCTTCAATAGATTCCATTTCCCATGCAAAATGAGCCAAAGAATGTGTAGCAGAGTCCGCTATATCGTCAGATTTGATGAGGGCCAATTCATGGGATGCATCATCCCGAGCACTCATAAATATCATTGTTCCGGTCGGTCTTCTAGTGGTTACATGCAAACCTAAAATACTCGTATAGAAATTTTCTGATACGTCTATCTCATTAGCACGGAGCACAAGATGCCCTAACTGCTTAACCTTTGCCATAATAGGTTACCTCCCATACATGTCTCATAACGACCTAACAAACTTCTGATCCAAATTAGTACCTGCGGTGCAGGCCAGGCATCACCCAGGACAGTCTAACCTTCTCTTGGAAACCAATAACAACCATGCTCATCAATACAATGGGCACAATGGGCAACCGAATGTCCAGGAGAAACCTCTCTCATAACAAGTTCATTATCTTCACAAGCTGGATCCGGGGTAGGGCAAAGAGGATCATAACTACAGGCCGAAGGCGGGTTCATCGGGCTCGGAACTCCACCTCTTAATATTATCCTTTCCCTATCAGCTTCCATTAATGGATCCGGTATCGGGACTGCAGACAACAAAGCCTTAGTGTATGGATGAACTGGATTTTCATAAAGTTCGTTCCGCTCAGCAATTTCCACGATGTGCCCTAAGTACATTACAGCTATTCTATCGCTGATGTGTTTCACAACAGATAGATCATGTGCAATGAATAGGTACGTAAGTCCAAGATCTTCCTGAAGATCCTCAAGCAGGTTGATAATTTGAGCCTGAATCGATACATCCAACGCTGACACTGGCTCATCACAAACAATAAAGCTTGGATTCACGGCAAGCGCTCTCGCTATCCCTATTCTTTGTCGTTGACCTCCGCTAAACTCATGAGGATACCTATCTGCCATGTATGGGCTCAGCCCACAAGTAGTAAGGAGTTCAGAAACTCTATCCCTATATTCACCTTTGCTCTCAGTGAGCTTATGGACTTTTAGAGGTTCGCCTACAATATCTCCACAAGTCATACGAGGATTCAAAGAACCATACGGATCTTGAAATATAACCTGCATATCTCTTCTCATTTGCCTTAGATCGCCAGTTCCTAAACTGGTGACATCTACACCATTGAAAAGCACTTCTCCTGCGGTAGGTTTATATAATTGTAAAATGCATCTGCCGGTAGTAGTCTTACCACATCCACTCTCACCAACTAGGCCCAGAGCCTCACCTTTTTTTATGGTAAAAGTGACATCATCCACTGCTTTTACTTCGGCTACTTTCCTCTGAAATATAATTCCTTCATTAACCGGAAAATACATCTTGAGGTTGTTGACTTCGACTAAATCTTCGCCTACCTGAGTGTTAGATGTGTCACCTATTGATGTAACCATTTTATCTCCACAAAAAGCAATTAACTATTTTTAACTATTGTAAATATGTGCTATTGATCTCTCGGAAACCATTTGCATCCATATTCTTCTTCACAATGGGCACAATATGCAACCCAATGATTAGGTTCATCTTCCCGCAAAACCGGTTCTAATGTTAGGCATTCTTCAACTGGGGTTGAGCAATTGGATTGAAATCCACAACCGGAAGGCCTGTTACCGAGGTTAGGTGGCATCCCTTCTATAGCTTCCAATCTTTCTCTTGTGTCATCATCTGCATCAAGCCGTGGGACTGAATTAAGTAGCCCGATAGTGTAAGGATGCATCGGGTTTTTATATATCTCCACTGCAGTGGACGTTTCCACAATTTTGCCCGCATACATGACAATAACCCGGTCGGCATATCTCGCAACAACCCCTAAATTGTGGGTTATTATGATCAAGGCAGTACCCAGATCTCTAGACAAATCCTGCATTAATTCTAATATTTGTGCTTGGATCGTTACATCTAATGCGGTTGTAGGCTCATCAGCAATGATTAATTTGGGGTTACAACTCAAAGCCATCGCTATCATAACCCTCTGTCGCATCCCACCACTAAATTGGTGTGGGTAATCATCTAAACGAGTATCAGAGTCCGGAATACCTACCATCGTAAGCAGTTCAGATGCCCTTTCCCTGGCAGTGGACTTGTTCATGTTTTGGTGTAACTCTAGGGTCTCGGTTAATTGGCGACCAACGGTAAGAACCGGGTTTAAAGAAGTCATTGGTTCTTGAAAGACCATCGATATGCTATTACCCCTAATACCCCTCATCTCTTTTTCGTCCATTTGAACGAGGTCTTCACCGCCAAACAGAACTTCACCGTCAACAATGCGACCCGGTGGACTAGCCACCAACCTCATAATCGACATGGCGCCTACACTCTTTCCGCACCCACTTTCCCCAACAATTCCGACTACTTCCCCTTCAGCCACATCATATGAGATCCCATCTACTGCTTTCACAACACCATCGGCGGTGAAAAAATGCGTCTTTAAATTTTTTACTTCCAGCAACGGAGCCATACAGCCTTCCCCCTTGTTGCCTATTCAGGTATTAATTGTCAATTGACTAATTTAAACTCAATTGGTGTAGCACATTCTAATGAACAGATCGAATACTAACAACTCATAAACGTAATAGTTCTTGCTAAATTATCCACTCAGGCGACCTTCAGCAAGCGCCTTTAGATTTTGAACAACCATATCAACAGAGTGTTCCGTGCTCATTTCACTTGTATTAATAGTGAAATGAAATAGGTCAGGACTGTCGGGATCTTCCATTTCAAAAAACTTCTTGAAAAAATATTTTCTTGCTTGGTCTCGATGATCCAAAGTTGAAATAGCATTATTTCTGCTGATAGATTCTCTGGTCATTAGGGTTGCAACTCTATCTTCAAATGAAGCAACAACTCCCACCCTTAGCACGTTAGTCATTTCTTTTAGAATCACATGCCCTCCTCTACCTACGAAAACTACATCCCCATCAGCAGCCATTTCTTTCATAGTGGATTCTATGGCCTCAATATATACCTCATCTTCAAGTTCATGGCCACGCGTTATTGTTGGCTGAGGCATGTCCTCATACTCTTCGGTCAATAGCGCAGTTATACCAGGACCAAAATAAGGATCGCCGGCTGATCCCGTAACCGCTGAACGCTCTAGAAGCCGCTGTAGCACTCGTATCCACTTCTCAGATCGGGTAGGAAGCTTTTCTTCCCTTTGGTGTAATGCCTCGACGGTGGCGCCTACCTCTTTAGCTATGTTAGACAGAAAAATCCGGTCTACATAGTCAGCTTCTAATTTTTGAGCCACCAATGGGCCTATGTCCCTCGCTCCTCCTCCAGACATCCCGCCTAAAGTTATCGCATACATTTGTCACCTCCTAGGAAATAGATAAATCATTTTCTAATTGATATGGCGTCAAAAGTAGGAAAATATCGGTAGATTGAATGCTTACAGACATAACCCTGTCTGTCAAATTTCTAAAAATCAACCAAATAAAATAATGCTTCGTCTTGCAATATTTCCGTAGGACAAATTTCCTTCAAAACTATTACGGAGTTAATACCAACTACGTCTCCTCCCATCTTTTCCACCAGCAGTCTCGAGGCCTGCAGCGTACCGCCCGTTGCAATCAAGTCATCAACCAATACAACCCTCTGGTGAGGTTTCAAAGCATCCGAATGAATTTGAAGAGTATCTGAGCCATACTCAAGATCGTACTCAATTTCTTCAATAGAAAACGGCAATTTACCAGCTTTACGAATAGGGACAAATGGCAAATTCATTTCGTAAGCCAATGCCGATCCAAATATGAAACCTCTGGATTCAATACCTACTATAAGATCTGGAGTAATGGCTCTTGATCTCTTTGAAAATTCTTTAACACAATATCGAAAACATTCTTGGTTAAGTAACAAAGGTGTAATGTCCCTAAAAATGATTCCAGGTTCGGGGAAGTCTGGAATGCTTCTTATGTAACGTGTTAAATCCATTGTCAGCTCATTAAGGTCATATTTTGTAGTAATAAATCGTAAAGCAATCGCATTGTTGAGAAATCTTATATCCTTACAGAGGAAAGAGAAACCGTGATAAAAATAGGTTTTGCATCAGAATATTTAAATATCCGCAAATTAATAGGGAGGGGAAAATGATTGGAGTCCTAACTCACCATTGGGCTAAGCAAGATAAATTTGAAAAAGCCAGAAACCTTTTGGACGGAAATGGTGAGGCTCAAAGCAAGGCACCTGGATTTATTAACCGAACCACATTGCTATCTAAAACAGATCCTACCCAAATTAGTTCCTTAGTCATTTGGGAAAGCGACAGCATTTACGACGAATGGAAACAGAGTCCAGAAAGGGCAAATGCGATGAAAAATGCAGACTCCATGTGGAGCAAACCTCCCATTTCAGAAAGGTTTGATATCCCTTAATTTAGAGAGGCAAAAGATCGTCATTCTTCAAAAGAGCTAAATACAACACACGCATTCTGACCACCAAACCCAAAATTATTAGAAAGCACAGTATTTATCTCAGATTTTCTTGCCACATTTGGAACATAATCTAGATCACATTCAGGATCTGAACTTTCATAGTTGATTGTAGGGGGAATTATGTCTGACTGTATTGTTTTTACAGAAGCCACGGCCTCAATTGCTCCCGCTCCACCCAAGGCATGTCCTATCATTGATTTGTTGGAGCTGATAGGAATGTCATAGGCAAGATCCCCAAAAGCAAGTTTAATGGCTTTTGTTTCGGATGCATCGTTAAGAGGGGTCGAGGTCCCATGTGCATTGATATAGTCAATGTCATCAAGCTGTTTGTCCGCATTTTCTATTGCCCACTTTATGGCTCTTGCTGCCCCTTCTCCATTTTCATCAGGCTGTACAGCATGAAATGCATCTGAAGACACCGCATAACCCACAACTTCTGCCTTTATTTCAGCCCCTCGGGCTATAGCATGATCTAATGTTTCCAATACCAATACACCCGCTCCTTCAGCAGGAACAAATCCATCTCGATTTGAATCGAAAGGTCTACTAGCATTTTCCGGTGGCCCGTCATATCTACTTAAAGCCCTAATAACGTGAAATCCGCCTAAGCCAATCCTGCTGATTCCTGCCTCACACCCACCAGCCACTATCACATCTGCGGCACCTCTTCTTATAGCTTCATATGCTTCTCCTACTGCCTGATTACCAGCTGCGCATGCAGTAATTACGGTAGATGAATAACCCTTCAAACCAAATACCCGACTAACCTGTGCAGCAGCCATATTAGGAAGTATCATTGGAATGAAGAAAGGGCTCACCCTCATACCGCCCTTTTCAAATAGTATTTTGGCATTGTCTTCCGTAGTTGGAAATCCTCCATTACCGTTTCCCATCACAACCCCGATTCTCTCACTATTGATTGACACATCAATACCTGAGTCTTCAATTGCTGTAGCCGCAGCAGCAACGGCAAATTGGGCAAATCTAGCCATTCTTCGAGTCTCTTTCGGATTAGCATACTGGCCTGCATCAAAGCCGGTCACTTCTCCAGCTATATCGCCTGGAAATCCCTCCGTATCACATTGGGTGATCCTACCAATACCCGAACGACCGTTAGACAATCCGTCCCAAATTTCTTCCACGGTTTCCCCTAAAGGAGACATCACACCGAGTCCAGTAACTACTACCCTTGTACCTTCTTTAGTCATTATTTTTTAAACCCTCTAGTTTCCATTTACCTTTATCTTTTTTTTACCGTTAATATTTTAAGGTAAATCGGGATATATCTCAGGTGAAATCTGCTTTAATACCTCCGACACTTCAGCTACGACCGACAAAGATCCAGTCGCCAATATCAAATCTCTATCCGAATATACCTTCAAGGCATATTCTAATCCTTCTCCAACTGTTTTAAATTCCTGCGTAGTTTCTATGTTAGAGCTAATTGAAGCTTTCTTTATGATTTTACTGTCAATCGACTTCGGGTGGCGCGATGATACAGGAATTAGAATTACATCGAGGGATTTTAGTGGCTCAAGCATTCTATCCACATCATGACCGCCAATCGCCCCAAAAATAATAATCACTTTAGGATTTTCGAAAGTGGTATCAAGTGTATTCACCAGTGTTTGAATGGAATATGGATTGTGAGCACCATCTACAATAACAACTGGGTTTGAATCTTTCAGTACTTCAAACCTACCTGGCCAACATACATTTGATAATCCTAACTCCACAGAGTCTCTACTAATCGGATAGCCCAACTCTTGCAAAGTCTCAATGGCACAAATTGCTGTAATTGCATTTTCTGTTTGATGAATCCCAAGCAGTGGCAAAGTAAATTCATAGTTCCTTTGACTAGAAATAACCTTTATGGATTGACCAGACAAATCTTGATTTTTAATCACGACCTCATATTCATCAGTGACTTTTTTGAGAGGGGCATTAAGCTTGTCTGCTGCTTCTACAATAACTCCCATTGGTTCAATTCTTTGAGGTGAAACAATAATGGGAATTCCCTCCTTTATTATTCCTGACTTTTCTGCAGCAATTTTTGACAAGGTATCACCTAATATACCTGTGTGATCAAGACTTATAGAAGTAATAATTGAAACAATAGGCAAAATTATATTGGTAGCATCTAATCTACCGCCAAGACCAGTTTCAACCACCTGGAAATCAACTTTACACTTACTGAAATAACTGAAAGCTGCAGACACCATGAATTCAAACCAGGTAATCCCACCAAACTGTCTATTTTCTCCAACCTCCAATACGGAGGGCCACATCTGCTGAACCAGATCAACAAAATCTTGTTCTGGTATCGGATCAAATCCAATTCGAATCCTTTCGGTCAATGTATGTAGATGAGGAGAAGTTATCAAGCCAACTTTATACCCTGAAAACCCGAGCACTGAAGTGATCATTGCCGAGGTAGTACCTTTTCCTTTGGTACCCGCTATGTGAATCGATGGAATATCTGATTGAGGGTTGCCTAATTCCTCACACAGCAGGCGCATCCTATCTAAATGGAAAATAGAATGGTGTGG
>ENA-UPTF01000277-UPTF01000277.1-marine-metagenome-genome-assembly--contig:-NODE-277-length-36703-cov-4.533009_pt1 | contig 36703 bp, 32 predicted proteins | sample MGYA00238166_ERZ767019 | MGnify/ENA primary metagenome ERZ767019 (study PRJEB28930, sample SAMN06266391) | marine metagenome | isolation source: Sea water from 250 m depth | place: Atlantic Ocean | study... | reverse complement strand
TTGTGCTAGCAACCCGTTGAGCACACAAGATGATGTTGCAGCAGCACTGGTGTCTGAATATGGGATCCCTACTTTTGCAATAAAAGGTGAAGATACAGAGACTTACTACAATCACATTATCTCAGTACTTGGTACCAAACCACACATAACTATGGATGACGGCGCTGATTTAGTTGCAACATTACACGGTGAACGAACGGATTTGATGGAAAACATCATAGGTGGAACCGAAGAAACGACTACAGGAGTCATAAGATTAAAAAGTTTAGCTGATGAGGGAAACCTTAAGTACCCGGTTATCGCAGTCAACGATGCCGATACTAAACATTTTTTCGATAATAGATATGGCACAGGTCAAAGCACTCTGGATGGTATAACTAGAGCCACAAACGTTCTGTGGGCAGGTAAAACAGTGGTAATCATAGGTTATGGGTGGTGCGGACGGGGTGTAGCAATGAGAGCCAGAGGAATGGGGGCTAACACTATCGTTTGTGAGGTAGATTCGATCAGAGCTCTGGAAGCGGCAATGGATGGTCACCAGGTTATGAAAATGGAGGATGCCTGTAAAGTGGGAGACATATTCATAACAGTGACCGGGGGTATGAAAGCGATAGATGGAAAACATGTTGCTGATATGAAAGATGGGGCTTTATTAGCAAATAGCGGTCATTTCAATGTTGAGATAGATATTGAAGGAATCGATGAAATTGCGGATAGCAAAAGTGAAGTAAAGCCCTTCGTAGAGCAATACATTTTGACAAACGGTCGCCGCATAAATTTGCTAGGAGAAGGACGATTGATAAATTTGGCCGCTGCCGAAGGACATCCTTCTGCCGTGATGGACATGAGTTTCGCAGACCAGTCACTATCAGCCGAATTTGTGGCTAAGGAATATAAAAATCTGGAGAATCAGGTTTATGTTGTCCCGAGAGAAATAGACAACGAGGTGGGTAGATTGAAATTGGTATCTATGGGAATAGAGATAGACGAACTAACTGCCGAACAAGAAAAATACCTAAATAGCTGGGATGTAGGTACCTAATCAAAAATAAATTCGTCGCTTTATAACTTGGAGACTTGATAATGACTTTAAATTTTATGGAATCTGAATCCTATTTATTCACTTCAGAATCAGTAACTGAAGGTCACCCTGACAAGATATGCGATCAGATTTCTGATGGTGTGCTCGATGCAATGCTTAAATTAGATCCAAGAGCAAGGGTCGCATGCGAAGTATCTTGTACCACTGGGTTAGTGATTGTAATGGGGGAAATAAGCATATCGGAGGGCTATGTGGATATTCCCGGTTTAGTTAGAAACACTTTAAAAAATATCGGCTATACTGACCCATCATATGGGTTTGATTATCAATCCTGCGGCGTTATGGTCGCTATTGATGAGCAATCATCCGATATATCTGCAGGTGTCAGTAATGCTTTGGAAACCAGATCTTCTGCTATGTCAGAGGATGAGGTGGAATCTCTAGGGGCTGGAGACCAAGGAATGATGGTCGGATACGCATGCGATGAAACTCCAGAGCTAATGCCCCTGCCGATGGCACTTTCCCATCAACTAACTAAAAAATTATCTGAGGTTAGAAAAAGTGGGGAACTTAAATATCTAAGACCCGACGGTAAATCTCAAGTAACGGTGGAATATTCGAAAGGGATACCAAAACGCGTTCACACTGTCCTGCTTAGTAATCAGCATGATCCGGACGTCGAAAATGCAATTATTGAAAAAGATCTTATTGAAAAGGTCGCGAAGGATATTATTCCTCACGATCTACTTATAGATACCAGGTTCATTGTGAATCCATCTGGAAGATTCGTCATAGGTGGACCAGTAGGAGATACAGGATTGACAGGCAGGAAAATATTAGTTGATACCTACGGTGGAATGGCAAGGCATGGTGGTGGCGCATTTTCAGGAAAAGATCCAACAAAGGTTGATAGATCTGCAGCTTATGCCGCCAGATGGGTCGCTAAAAATCTGGTAGCGGCAGGAGTTGCGTCTCGAGCTGAAGTACAAGTATCTTACGCAATCGGAGTATCTGCTCCTATATCGGTGTCAGTGGAGACTTTCGGAACGAATAAGATTTCAAACCAGGAAATCGATCAAATAGTGGAAACCCATTTTGACCTAAGGCCGGGCGCAATAATAAGAGATTTGGATCTAAGAAGGCCGATATATTATCAGACGGCTTCCTATGGACATTTTGGGAGAACAGATGTGGAATTGCCTTGGGAGCAAACCAATAAGGTTGAAGATATAAAAAAGTCCCTAAATACTTAATTACTGGAGAGCACTTTTTGACTATACAATTTGGCACAGATGGCTGGAGAGCCCTGATGTCAGAGGAGTTCACTGTAGAAAATGTCAAGATATGTGCTCAGGCTGTTTGTAATTTCATGTCGGATCGTGACATGGGACAAAATGGGTTAATTATTGGATATGACACGAGATTTAATTCTGAAGTTTTCGCCAAAACTGTGGCGGAAGTAGCATCTGGCAATCATATACCAGTTATCTTGTGCGATAGACCTTGTCCTACCCCAGTTTTAAGTTACAACTTGGTATCCAGAGAATGTGGGGCAGGTGTAGTTATAACAGCCAGTCACAACTCCAAGGAATGGAATGGTTTTAAATTTAAACCACCATACGGAGGCAGTGCCTCCCCAGAAATAATTTCAGAGATTGAAGCCTACATAGCTAATATTGGACCCGCTGAAAAAATCCCGACAATGCCAATTGATCATGCGGAAGAGATAGGACTACTGGAAAAAATCGATCCTGAACCTACATATCTAAACCACATAGCTCAAATGGTTAACCTAAATCGAATAAGGAATGCAGGTCTAAACATAGCCGTGGATTCAATGCATGGAGCAGGATCAAAATACTTCGCAAAACTAATGGAAGGTGGGACTAGTAACGTAGTGGAGTTAAGAAGTGAGCATGACCCCAATTTCCCAGATATGATTCAACCAGAGCCCATCAAAAAAAACCTCGGACCGCTAATAGATTTTATGGAGGGTTCAAACTTCGACGTAGGGTTGGCTACTGATGGAGATGCAGACCGACTAGGATTGATAGACGAGGATGGCAATTATATATCTACTCTGCATGCTTTTTCCTTGATTTGCAAACATCTGCTGGAAAACCTGGAAATGAAAGGGCCAATCATAAAATCCGTAACCATGACTAATATAATCAATAAATTAGGTGAACTTCACGAAGTTGAGGTAATAGACACCCCGGTAGGATTTAAATATTTAGGTCCAGTAATGATGGAAGAAAATGCGATTGCTGCTGGCGAAGAAAGTGGAGGCTACGGATTTACTGGCCATATACCAGAAAGAGATGGACTTCTCTCAGGGTTAATGATTTTAGACCTAATGTCTATTACGCAATTAAACCCTTCTGACCTTCTCGAAGAACTGGAAGAACTGGTCGGAGTCTATCATTATGATAGACATGATATTTCATTTGAAGAGCGAGATCGTGAATGCAAACTACTCAGAATAGCCGATACGCAATTTGAATCTATCGGCGATTTGAAGGTAATATCAACTGATGACAGGGACGGACTTAAATTAAATTTAGAAGAAAATTCTTGGGCACTTATCAGATTCTCCGGAACAGAACCGTTGATCAGAATCTATGCAGAAGCACCCACGGCCAATCAGGTAGAAAAAATCATCCAAAATTGCAGTAAGATAGTCGAACAGTAAAGCTGATTTTGGAAATAAGGTTGATCATTTGTAGATTAACCTCCCACTTAGAAAGATGTTAGGAGGCTGAAGTGTTAGATAGATTTAAAGTACCTAAAGAAGATGAAGTAAAAGTTTCCGAATCCGCTCTCAGGAAAACGGTTCAGGAAATATTCGAGAAAACTGGACTAAGCAAGGAGGACTCCCAAAACGGTACTGAAGTACTAGTTACGGCTGACTTGAGAGGTGTCGAAACTCACGGAGTCTCTAATATGCTACGAATATATGTACAGCTTTTCGAGGAAGGAGAACTCAATAAAGCTCCAAATCTGAAAGTGATTAAGGAAACCCCTGGAACAGCGACGATAGACGCCGATAGGGCACTGGGAATCATGGCCGGCGTTCCAGCCATGGAAACGGCTATCTCAAAAGCTAGAAACGTCGGTGTAGGAATTGTAACTATGTTTAATAGTGGACATATGGGAGCTGTCGGTCATTTCTCAATGATGGCTGCTCAACAAGATATGGTTGGTATGTGTTCAGTAGCAGCCGGAACGGGAATTTTACCCACCTTTGGAGCTGAACCCCGACTAGGCACTAATCCGATTTCCATAGCGTCTCCATCTAATCTTGAAGCCCCAATATTGTTTGACGCTGCAACTTCTGCCGTTGCTGGCAACAAGTTGAGATTAGCAGCAAGAGTTGATGCAACACTTTTGCCTGGATGGGTCGCCAGTAGCGACGGGTCCCCGATCATGGAAGAAACCAAAATCGTCAATAGAGACGATTACTATCAGCTTCCATTGGGAGGTTCAAGAGAACAGGGTTCCCACAAAGGTTACGGGTTTGGACTAATGGTAGAAATACTCGGTTCGCTGCTATCAGGAGATGACCCTGGCATGTTGAGGGACACACCATCTTGGACACCTTCTAGAACCTACTTTGCTGCATATAATGTGGACGCCTTCACAGATATAAATGTTTACAAAAAAAACATGGATGATATGCTTTCGACCCTTAAAAATACCCCGCCTGCACCAGGACATGACAGGGTTTTATACCCCGGTCTTTCCGAAAGCGAAGAAATGGCACAAAGAAAAGAAACAGGAATACCTCTACATAAGGAAGTAATTGAATGGTTTTCTTCAACCACAAAACGGTTAGGGTTAGAAGAAATGGAATTATTGTAAATATCTATCCGTTAGGTTTTAAGGGTACCGTTCATCAATATGACCAGAAAAGCTATGAGTGAAAATAAGAACAAATCACTGCTAATTCTTATTGATGGTCACGCCTTAATCCACCGGGCATTTCATGCCATACAACAACCTTTGACGGTCAGCACAAGTGGCGAGGACGTAAGAGGAGTATATGGATTTATTAATGCTTTTATTCGAGCTTTATCAGAACTGAAACCAACTCATGTGGCTATAACCTTTGACCTGTCAGCTCCCACGTTTCGACATAAAATGTTCGATGAATATAAGGCACATCGCGCCCCAACTCCTCCCGAACTACGTCCTCAATTCGACCGAGTAAGACAAGCCATGTCGGCATTCCAAGTCCCAATCTATGAAATGGAGGGATATGAGGCCGATGACCTCCTAGGAACCTTGTCTAAACAAGCAGAGGATATGAATATAGATACGGTTATATTGACCGGAGATTCCGATACTCTCCAGTTGGTATCTGAACACACACGAGTTTTTATGAGTTCCAGTTTTCAGAGATCTTCTATGTACGATATAGAAGCTGTAAAAGAAAGATACGGGGGACTCGGACCGGAATTTGTATCGCAGATAAAAGCCCTTCAAGGTGACTCATCTGACAATATACCTGGAATCCCGGGCATCGGAATAAAAACAGCCATAAAACTACTTTCTGATTTCGGTTCTATAAAGGGTATATACGAGAATTTGGAAAACGTAACTCCTCCTAGGGCCAAGAAAAATTTATCGGAGAATATGGACATAGCAGAAAAAAGTCAGATTTTAACCAAAATCGTTAGAGACGCACCGGTAACACTGGACCTTTCGACAAGTGAATTTGGCATCTTCGACAGAGATAAAGTGGTCGACTTATTTAGAGAATTAGAGTTTCATTCGATAATACCTAAAATTCCTACGGATAAAACAGATCCTGGCAAGGATACAGAGAGTCAGACTCAACTCTCTTTTTTGGATGAGCAAATAGACACAGAATACATTGTAGTAAACAATGAAAAATCTCTAGCTGATCTGATAACAAAAATAGATATATCAAATGGTTTTTCCTTCGACACGGAGACCACATCAACCAATCCAATGACTTGTGAACTAGTAGGTATATCTATAGCTGTAGAACCGCATAAGGGTTGGTATATACCTGTAGGGCATAAGGAGGGGACCCAGCTACAGAAGGATATCGTTATTGCTGCCTTGAAACCTATATTCGAAAACCATGCCGTGCCTAAAAGGGCTCACAACGCTAATTTCGACATGATGGTGTTGATGAATAATGACATAAAAGTTGAAGGGCTTTCTTTTGACACTATGGTTGCTGCACACCTGTCCGGAAGGCGAAATTGGGGTTTGAAAGAACTGGCATTAGAGTGTTTCGGGGAAGAAATGACGCCTATCAAAAATTTGATCGGCACTGGAAAATCCCAAATAACGATGGCAGAAGTCCCAATAGAAATAGCCTCAGAATACGCAACAGCCGACGCAGATTTTACCGAACGACTCCATGAAATGATGCAATTTGAACTCGAACAAAAAAATATTTCTAAATTATTTGAGGATGTTGAAGTACCTTTAATTCCTATTTTGGTCAGAATGCAAAGAAATGGTCTCAAATTGAACGAAAAATTATTGGACGATATGTCCATCACCATTGGGCAGCAGCTAGAAGAAATCAAATCTGAAATGTTTGAACTAATCGGTCATGAATTCAATCTGAATTCTCCTAAACAATTGAGCGAATTACTATTTTCAGAACTCAACCTACCACCAACAAGGAAAACTAAGAGTGGGTATTCAACTGATGCTCAAGCATTGGAAGATCTCAAAGTGATCTTGGACAGAGGCGATTCTCAAAATTCGGACCCCAGATCATATGAAGTGTTAAATAGAGTTTTAGAGCACCGAGAACTAGCCAAAATTAAATCGACTTATATAGATGCCCTTCCCACCATGATTAACGAATCAACTGGCCGTGTTCATACTTCATACAGACAAACAGGAACAACAACTGGACGCCTATCAAGTAATGATCCTAACGTCCAAAATATTCCTGTTCGAACTGAACTTGGCAGAAAAGTTCGCGAAGCTTTTGTGGTTGAAAACCCTGACGAAAATTTACTGCTGGCAGCTGACTACTCGCAAATAGAACTTAGAGTACTAGCTCACCTATCCCAAGATTCAGGCTTATTGGATGCATTTCACAGAGGAGAAGACATTCATAGCGCGACTAGTTCTTTGGTATATGGGATTCCCTTAGAATCAGTTACACCCGATATGAGAAGAATTGCTAAAGTCCTAAATTTTGGGGTTATATATGGTTTAAGTCCCCACGGAATAGCTCGGCAAACTGACCTTACTCAGAAGGAAGGAAAAGAATTCATAGATATTTACTTCAGCAAATATCCAGGAATATTAAATTATCTGGACACTGTCAAATCTAAATGCCAGTCCAGCGGCTATATAGAAACATTACTTGGCCGAAGAAGATATCTGCCTGAAATAAATTCCAGAAATTTCCACCATAGAAGTCAGGCCGAAAGAGCCGCCATAAATATGCCTATTCAAGGAACCGCTGCGGATATCATAAAAGTGGCTATGATAAACATAGATGAGCAACTCACAAAACTTGAAATGAAGTCAAAAATGATACTTCAAGTGCATGACGAACTGATATTTGAAGTTCCTAAAACAGAACTTAAAGAAATGGAATCTCTCGTCGGTGAACTTATGCCTTCTGCAGTAACTCTTGAGGTACCCCTCGAAATCGAAATGAAGACAGGTTCAGATTGGGGTAACTTGCGTTAAAACAGGATTAATGCATACGAGTTTACTCGGTATTAACCTTATATCTTCCCCCAACAACCACAACAAATATTCCGAGAATTAAAGCGCCAGTACCTCCCCAAAAGACAAATTTTATGCCCCGAACAAATGCATCTAATACAGATGTCGAGGTGTCACTAGTCAAATTGGACAAAGTGGGTTCATACCCCATATATGCCATCACCGATGTGGCTATAGCAGTACTAATAGAGATACCTATCGCACTACCGCTATTTCTCGTTGTGTGCATAAATCCGGAAATCACTCCATGAAAATTAGGGGAAACAGATCCAAGAATCTGCTTATTATTGGGTCCAAAAAATATTCCATTGGCCATACTTGTAGCCATCATTCCCAAAATCGCTAATACCCATGTAGATTCCACCGTCAAATTTGTTAAAACGAAAAGACCTATAGCAGCGACAATAAATCCGGATATAGAAAAAATGAATGGCCCAAATTTATCGGATAAATACCCGCAACACGCCCCTGCAACCGCCATTGATATTGCCCCTGCACCCATGATAAAGCCTATTTGCTGAGGAGAGTATCCAGCCACGATTTCCAAAAAGAACGGCATAAAGAAAAAGGAACAAGAAGTTCCTACAAAAAAAATGAAATGTGCCGATACACCAGAGGAAAATAACTTATTACGAAATAAGCTCAAATCAATCATTGGTTCTTCAAATGCCATTTCCCGGTAAATAAAACTGGCAAATCCAGCTAGAGATAAACATGAAATACCGATTGTTACCGGATTAAAAAATCCAATCCTGGAACCCCAAGTTGCTGTTTGGAGAAGACCAGCTATGCCAATCGTAAAAAGCGCTGCACCAATCCAATCAAACCTATATTCCTTAAATTTGATCGAGGAGACATGATTCGTTCTGACTAACCAAAATGCCGCAGCGGCTGAGATAATACCCAGTCCTCCCAATATGAAATATAAAAATCTCCAACTATAGCTATTGAGAATGAAGCCGGCTATTAGAGGTCCCATTCCACTACCAATCCCCACAACAGCAATATAAAGGCCTAAAGCTCTTCCGCCTTGCGAAGGAGCAAAAATAGACAAAACCAGAGCCATAGAGGTACCTTGGGTCATACCGCTTCCTACACCTCTTACCAAACTGAGAACTATCAGAAGCCCTATGGAATTACTGAATCCAGCAAAAAAAGTGGTCACAGCCACAAGGGTTAATCCCCAGACATAAATCTTCTTATGTCCCAACAAGTCGGAGATTCTACTCATAGGTAGAAGTGAGGCGCTAATTGACAAAACATAACCGACTAGTACCCACTGAGTAGTGGAAAGATCTGAAGCAAAGAAACGCGAGATGGAAGGAAGAGCCAACATAATTCCACCCTGGTCGACCACCATGCAAAATACTCCCAAGGAAATTGCCAGGAAAGGTATTAAAGGTCTATTCATTCGAGCTGTATTTTATCAAGGAGTTTCTCACGGAGATATATTCTATCTCAAAGCCATCATCACAGAAATTTGCATTAAATTGAATCATCAGAATATTGGCATGCTGTAACGAAAAATATTAGAATTAAATACCAAGCACGCGGGAGTAACTCAGTGGCTAGAGTATCTGCCTTCCAAGCAGAAGGTCGCCGGTTCGAATCCGGTCTCCCGCTCCAAACCTGCAAAAGACATTTAAATCAGTCAAATTTTATTTCAGGTTCAATATGAGCTCCACCGATAAACCAGAATTCACTGTGAAACTATGGTGTAGAAAGAGTCGAAAAGCCCATTCAATCAGTATAAGAACATTACCTCCATATGGAGTTGAAATAGTGCTACCGGAAAGTACCAACGATAACTTCGTAAAAAAAATCATCGGACAAAACCAAGCTTATATAAATCGAAAATTATCTCAAATTGAAAAACGCAATCTAGACATCAAACCATTGACAATTTTTTTCCCGGTAACCAATGAGCACATCAACATTGTGTACCTTAAATCTGCCTCAATCGATAAGCCTCTTGAAGTGGTAGATGGAACTTTGACACTCAATGAACCGACAGGGATGGAATCACTAATCGACAATTCAAAGCTTTTGCAGGTATGGCTACAAAAAAGAGCTACCTGCATTTTAAAAGATATTTTAGATACCACTGCTCAGAAATTAAACATCCCATATAACAAAATTAAAGTAGGCCCACGAAAAAGTATTTGGGGTAGCTGTTCCTATAAACAAAATATAAATCTGAACAGAAATCTCATCTTCCTAAAATCTGATCTGATCGAATATGTAATAACTCACGAATTGTGCCATGTTTTTGAAATGAACCACTCCCCCAGTTTCTGGTCCTTACTTAATGAAGTGTTTCCCAATTATCGCAAAATTAAAGGCCAATTAAGGTCTAATGCCAATAGTTCAATACCTTCGTGGGCGCTAGTTTGAAAATTCCTCTAATCAAACAATCCAAGTAATGACTTTCACGAGGAAAAGAAAGTTTTTCTTTGTGGCTATCGGGATATTAATTCTCCTATCCACAAGAAATGATGAGTATCATTTCACACAAGCGGATTATGCTGCAGGGTCTCATTCCTTCTCCATAGTTCAATGGGAATTAAGACACATTCCCTTAAAATGGACCCACCTTTTATGGGAATTGTACCCAGGAAATAAGCCTGACGACTTTGAACGAAACACCATAGTACATGAGTACCTATCAACAACATTACAACTGGAAAAAGAACGGGATAATTTAACAGACGTGGCCACTGCCACCCACCTATTAGATTCGGCTTCCAAAAACTATATCGACCTTAAAAACAAGGAAATTGTCCGGCTAAGCAGAAAAAGAGAGCAACTGCGTGGCAGAGCTGAAGAAGCTATTGAATCTGCTGTGAGTACCGCCGCTAATAACCATGGCCTAGGTCTCACTTTCGGGATACTTTTACCCCCTACAGATTTTAGATTGGGAGACCCACCCCATATATTAATTACCTCTAGAAGAGACAAGATTGCGATGTCTGGCAGCAAACTAATAAATCCTAAATTGGAATGGTCCGAGCGTGCCGAAATTGAAAACAGGGCAGAGTTGTATGAGAACACATCAGCACTTGTCGACGATCTTGCCGGTTTGGGAACCTATCCCGCTATCGTGTCGGACAAGGACAGTCTCCGGCGAATAATGCGAACTGCAGCCCACGAATGGCTACACAACTACTGGATATTGAAACCTTTGGGAAGAAATATGTGGGATTCCCAAAACATGCAAATACTGAATGAGACCGCAGCAGATTTGGTAGGTAATGAACTAGGCGATGAAGCCTTCATAATACTCGGCAATGACATAGAAAACGCCTACAAATACGACACTTTTAGTTCAAGTAATCCACATTTATTCACAATACTGCGGGAAACCAGAATTAATGTTGAGGAAATGCTTAAAAATGGCAATATTGAAGAGGCTGAAAAATATATGAGGAAACAATTATGGAATTTAAAACTAGGGGGATACAACATCAGAAAACTGAATCAAGCCTACTTTGCCTTTCGCGGAAACTATGCTGAAGGACCCGCATCAATAAGCCCAATCGGATCGGACTTAAGGGAATTGAGAGATTATTACTCAACCTTAGGAGAATTCATCGAATCAGTTTCTAAAATCGGGGATTTTGAACAGTTTCACTATCTACTGAACCTTAAAAGAAAGGAGTATTTCGTGAACAGCTAGGGTGTTTTCCCATTAGACTGTCCCAGAATCAAATTCAAATACTCCTTTACTTAGATTAAGCCTCAATACATCAGATGCACCCCCCGCTATTCGCATTGATCGCATCTTTCTATATATCTCTTCTAAGGGATGACCCTTTATCAAGGCTTGACCACCAACCAATTGAACCGCTGTATCTACAACAGAGGACGCTGTTTCGGTACAAAATATTTTCGCCGTAGTAACTTCATTTATAGCTTCATCCCCTGAATCTAAAAGCCGTCCTACCCTATACAAAACAGATCTTGCAGCAAAACTATTAATTCGCATATCAGAATACCTAAGTCTCACGCCTTCTAGGTCAGAAAGGGTTCCTCCTGATCTATGAGGCTTTTTCAAATGGGAGGTCACCACATCTAAAGCGTACAAGGCCAACCCTACTGAAGTTGCCGCCTGCTCTATCCTTTCCTGCATTATATTTCCTAAAGCTCTAGGAATTCCTTGACCAATTTCTCCAATTACGTTTTTGGCATCTACTTTGACTGATTTAAATTCAACTTCTACGTGAGAACTACCATCCAAACTATAGAATGGTTCCCCCATTTCTATTCCCTTCGAGTCAGAATCAACAATAACAACTGCTGGGCCATTTTTATCTGTGGTTTTTTTTGAATCAACTGTTAGAACAACAGACATAAAATCGGACAAATGTCCCCCTGAGACGTACGACTTGCGGCCTGAAACGACTAAGTCATCACCATCCCAATCTGCCACGGTAGGGGAATCTGACTTTGATTCTGTAAACGCAAAAGATGCTTTTTTCTCGCCTTCAAGTAGAGGGATCAAATAATCAGCTTTAAGAGATCCTTCCACTTCAGATAACAGTCCGGGTTCTGGTCCAATAACAGAAATAGGCGACAACACACCTAGCTTGGCAACGGTTTCACGTGCAACCACCATTTGCATTGGTGAGGCCCCTTGTCCACCCAAACCCACCGGCTGAGACATTCGGTAATATCCTTCACGTAGACTTAGTTTCCTAAGTTCTTCCTCGGGAAGTTGGCGGTTATTCATCAAGAAATCCGAAAACTCTTCCCGAAATTTAAGGATTGAAGGGCTGAGATTATCAGGCATACATCACTCCGCAACCTTTATCAGAGTTTTTCCAAAATTTTCACCATTCAGCATGCCGATAAACGTCTTAGGAGCATTCTTTAGTCCAATTACAACATCTTCTTTATATTTAAGCTTCCCTTCTTTGATCCAGGCGGCCATTCTAGCGATACCTTCGTCGTATCTGCTCTCATATGCGAAAACTAAAAACCCTTCCATCTTGGCCTGTGACCTCGTCAGAAGACCGAGATTCCTAGGAGCCAAATCAGGGGTTTTGAGATTATATTGCGATATTTGGCCACATATCGCTATCCTCGCACCAATGTTTATTCGATCCATCACAGCATCCGTAACAATACCTCCAACATTATCAAAATATACATCGATTCCTTCAGGACAAAGGTTATCCAATGACTGGGCAACATCAGAGGTTTTGTAATTAATGGCATAATCAAACCCTAGCTCTTCCACAATAAATTTGGCCTTGGGTTCTGATCCCACCGTTCCAATAACCTTACATCCCATTATTTTGGCTATCTGTCCGACTATTTGACCAACAGCACCAGAAGCTGCAGAAACCACCACAGTGTCTCCAGGGGTCGGGTCACAAACATCCAAAAAACCAAAGTATGCCGTCAATCCCGGCATACCCAGAACCCCTACAGCAGTCTGCACCGGCGCCAAGGACTCATCAACCTTACGAACAGCGATCCCGTTTGATATGGCGTAACTCTGCCAACCAAACCGGCCTTCAACTATATCCCCAGGATTGAACAATGGAGATCGGGATTCCACAACTTTCGCTACTGCTCCCCCGACCATAGGCTCACCTATGTCTACGGACGGAGCATACGACTTAGCATCATTCATCCTACCTCTCATATATGGATCGAGAGACAGCCACATTGATTCGAGTAAAATTTCTCCCTGTTGAGGCTGCGGTATGGGAGACTCGACAACCTCAAAATCATCTTCTACAGGAAATCCCGTAGGCCTAGATTTTAGAAGAACACGAACATTGATTTCTGTTGGCAAATGACTACCTCCTGTAAGAACCTTGGCCTAGGATATGGGAGCATCAGTGAATCGGTCAATCAAAGTGAAATATAAACTAAAAGCCTTGTATAATTTCAATCTAAAAGAAATTTACTATTTTGGATCAACTCCAACCCTTAGGTACATTAATATTGAAGTCTCTCGGCACACAAATTCTATTAGATTTAGAAAATTGCAACCCTGATCTTCTTGATGATATTGACCTCATAAAAGATATTTTAAAAGAAGCGGCTAATTTAGCTGGTGCCACGATCATAGGAGAAACCTTCCACAAATTCCACCCAGTTGGAGTCACCGGTGTAGTTTCAATAGCAGAATCCCATATTTGCATCCATACATGGCCGGAATATTCCTATGCTTCAGTAGATATATTCTCATGCGGTGACGACTTTAACCTGGAAACAGCCTCCCAAATCATAGAAGAAAGATTGGAATCAACGGATTCTTTCTCAACATTGATAGAAAGAGGTTTACGACAAGGTCAATCCAAAGAGGGTGGGAATAAGTGAAAATTTCATCACCTGAATGGCACATAGAACCGATCAGCACAGGCCTAATACAGGCAGAAAGGATCACCTCTATCATCTGTGAAGTACAAACACAATTTCAGCATGTGATGATCATAGAAGGGGAATGCTTTGGTCGATCTCTTATTTTAGATGGCAAAACCCAATCCACAGAACTTGATGAATTTGTATATCACGAAGGATTGGTACATCCATCAATGGTGTCTCATGAAAATCCAAAAAATGTGCTAATTGTAGGGGGAGGTGAAGGCGCTACAGCCAGAGAAGTTTTAAAGTATCGAAATGTCGAGGAAGTTACGATGGTGGACATAGACCAGAAGTTGGTTGAGCTATGCCAAGAATTTTTGCCTAACCATCACATGAATGCATTTAAAGACCCTCGACTCAAAATAGATTTCGCAGATGCTTTAGAATTTGTTGATTCATCGAATAAACAATATGACGTGATAATCATAGATGTTCCAGACCCCTTGGAATATGGCCCAGCCTATAAACTATTCACTCTAGAGTTCTTTCTTTTGCTCAAAAGTAGAATGAAACTCGATGGAATTTTAGTGATACAAGCAGGGGCGACCGGACCTTCTTTTTCAGAACAATGTTTTACCGCCGTCGCAAATACGCTTTCACAGGCTTTTAGTATTTGCCGCGGATACGAAATTTTTGTCCCTTCGTTCGGTTCTACTTGGGGGTTCGTGACAGCCAGTGAAAGAATAAACCCTACCGCTAAAACGGTGGAGAATATCAACTCTAATTTAAAAACCCTTAATATCGACGGCCTAAAAATGTACGATGGAATTTCTCACCAAAGCATGTTCCGGTTGCCCAAATACACTAGAGAACATTTAAATACGGAGACTCGCGTAATCACTAATTCAAATCCCATTTTTACTTACCAGCAATAGACGACCAACACCAGAACTAATGTGCTATAGTTTCCACACAAACAATGACTACTAATTTTCTAGAACAACTCAATCCCGCACAACGTGAATCGGTGGAGTCTGTAGACGGACCGGTCCTTATAGTTGCTGGGCCAGGGAGCGGTAAAACAAGGGTAATAACAAATCGCATTGCACACCTTGTTCTCAATAAAAAAGTGAGTCCATACAACATCGGCGCCGTGACATTTACGAATAAGGCATCGCGGGAAATGAAAGATCGGCTCCTTCCACTCTTAGGAAACGAAGCAAAAATATTAACGGTAGGCACATTTCATTCCTTCTGTTCAATGATTCTTCGAAGGAGTGGAGAATACCTAGGTCTTTCCAATAACTTTGTCATTTATGATGACGACGACCAGATATCAGCGGTAAAACAAAGTATGAAAGACGTGGATGTAGATCCTAAACAATTTAATCCGCGAACTGTGTTATCAACCATTTCGAATTCTAAAAGCCAACTGGTGAACTTTGAAGGTTTTAATAGCCAAAAATCCAATTATTACGAAGAGGTAGTCAGCAAGATTTTTGAAAGATACGACGAAATATTGAGTCAGGGTTCAGCGTTGGATTTCGATGATCTACTACTAAAAACTCACCAACTGCTAACAGAATTCAAAGATGCCGCAAAAATATATCAAAATAAGTTCCATTACTTCATGGTGGATGAATTTCAAGATACCAATATAGCTCAATATTCCATTGCCAAAATAATATCCGAAACTTCAAGAAACTTATGTGTGGTGGGCGACCCTGATCAATCAATATATTCATGGCGCAATGCTGACATTCGCAATATATTGAGTTTCCAAAGTGACTTCCCTGAAGCAAAAATCTTACCTTTGGAACAAAATTATCGTTCTTCTCAAAACATACTGGACGCAGCGAAAAATATAATTACGAAAAACGCACAGCGTGTCGATAAAAACCTATGGACCACTAACCAAAAAGGTAGCTTAATTTCCATCGATGAAGCCTACGACGAAGAAGAAGAAGCGAGAAAAGTAATAAAAGAAATACAAGGACTCGTCGATAATGATAATCATTCATTATCAGATTTTGCGGTCATGTACCGAGTAAATGCCCAATCAAGGTCATTTGAGATGGCCTGCCAGAGATTCGGAGTACCCTACCAGATAGTCGGTGGAATCAAGTTTTATCACAGGCGTGAAATCAAGGATATAACCTCATATCTTAGACTAATACTCAACTCAGAAGATGATATAAGTCTTTCTCGAATAGTTAATGTACCTCCTAGAGGAATTGGCCAAAGAACATTATCTGAGGTCAATAGAATAGCAAGACAAAATAACAAATCCCTGTATGAATCTATCATTTCAATAACGTCAGGAGATAACGTCTCTCACCAGTTAGGTAATCGCGCTATGAATTCTTTAAATCAATTCATCTCATGCATTGACCAGCTCAAAAATTCTGCTACCAACTTAGATATTATGCAACTGATAGATCTCACAGTGTCAGAAACTGGGTACAGAAAATATCTTGAAACAGATGAGAATGCCGAAGAACGAATGGAAAACGTACAAGAGTATAGAAATTCTTCTCGGGAATATTCCTCCGTTCCAGCATTAGAAGGTCTTGTGGGGTTTTTGGAAGGTATTAGCTTAATTTCTGACATTGATACCTTTGAAGAAGAAATGGATTCGATTACATTAATCACCTTGCACCAATCTAAAGGTTTAGAATTTCCGATTGTATTTATCACAGGTATGGAAGAGGGTCTTCTACCGCATATAAGATCATTGGATTCAGGCAGCCCTGAAGAACTGGAAGAAGAACGTAGGCTTTGTTATGTAGGACTAACCCGAGCAGAGAAAAAGTTATACCTAACTAGAGCATTTAGAAGAGGGTTTAGAGGTACATATGAACCTACAGTTCCTTCAAGATTTTTATCTGATATACCTCCTTCTTTAATCATTAATAAATCCCCTAACACCGAACCCGAAACTCTGACACCCAAATCTGAAAACAAAATATTGAGATTCCCCAAAAGTTCTCAGAGGCAGAACTATCCAAAACCAAACACACGCAGTAAACCCAACAAGACCACCTCAACACCTCGGCTCACTCCCACGAAACGTACAGTTAACAAAATAAACATATCATCGACTAGTAAATCCATGAATTTTCAAATCGGAGACAAGGTTAAACATAGTAAATTTGGAGACGGGATAGTAATGTCGAGTGATCCCGCAGGAGATGATTTACAAATTACTGTCGCCTTCAAAGATGGTGGTGGTATTAAGAAATTGTTACAGAGCCTAGCAAAGCTAAAGAAAATGTGATGAGTAGCTTCAAAAACCTTGTTGCTGAAATTAAGCAAGTGGCTAAGAAGAAACAACACACAATTATAGGAATCACAGGGTATGGGGGATCAGGCAAATCGTATTTAGCAAACCAGCTAAAGGACCATTTTAGTATTAATGACGATCAGGTCGTTCGAATTGATAACTTATATGGACAAAACCCTGGAGGCCCCAATATATTTGACCAAAGTGATTGGAATCTCATAGGCAATATTCTTCAAGAATCAAGTGCCGGCAAGAGACTTAGATATCAAGGAAAGGACCATAAGGGAAAGATCCTATTTTTTGACGAAGAATTACCACCGGTAGTCATTTTTGAAGGAATAAGACTAATACAGCCAAAGTTTAGTCAATATTTCGACATAAGTGTATGGATTGACTGCCCTCAAGATTTCGCCATTACACGTGCGAAAAATAGAGATCGATCACAAGGAGAAAATGAAGAAACTGTTGGAAGATGGGACACTGACTGGGGACCAAAAGACAAAAAATATTTTGATACCTTTAGACCTGATAAATTAGCCGACTTTATCTACAAAGATTATCAATAATTGGTCAAAACCCTTTATAGCTTTTGCATTCCAATAATCCAATTATTGGATACCTAATTATTGAAGGTCGCGAACCTGCTGAACGTGACTTCTTACTCATCTGCCTTCTTGACACCATTTGCTGCTCTCCATAAACTTTCAGAAAATTGAACATCTTTATAATCCAATTCTTATCAATTAATGGGAGAAACCAAGTGTCTGAATCAGTAATAACTCAAGAAATGAGAGACGCGATCGGTGTCGAATCCGACCCTGTGGCCTATCAAATAGAAGAAGGAGCCATCCTTAGATTTGCTGAAGCAATAGGAGATACAAACCCTATATTCAACGACAAGGAGGAAGCCAGTAAAACGAAGTATGGTGGCATAGTTGCCCCTCCAACGTTTTTACGTTCCATAGCACATGTAAAATCTCCCGAACCTAAAATCAAGGTGACCAGCCCTTATCCAGCTAATGTAGATGGTGGGAGCGAATGGGAATATTTTGAACCAATAAAAGTTGGTGATACGATCACTGCTACAACCTATCTTGCCGATCTAAATGAGCGTCAAGGAGGCAAATTTGGCAACATGTTAATCATGGTAAGAGAAACCAAATACATCAACCAGAACGGTACGGTGGCTGCCTTACAGAGAACAACTGGGATCAGCTATCAACCACCTGAATAAGCTTGAACTTCGACATAAAACACAACTAGGAGAGTTAACCAGATGAAGCAGACATACTTTGAAGACGTAGAAGAAGGATCTCCATTACCTACGGTCAGAAAAGACCCCACCTCCCAGCAGTTAGTAAAATACGCTGGCGCCTCAGGAGACTTCTACCAAATTCATTATGACACAGCATTTGCAAAAAATAATGGATTACCAGACATCATATTGCATGGAGCCTTAAAGAATGCGTTCCTGGGCCAACTAATGACTGATTATGCAGGACACGAAGGCACTCTAAAGAAATTAAGTGTTCAGTACAGAGCGATGGATATACCTGGAACCCCTGTATTCGCAAAAGGCACAGTGAAGAAAAAATATGTAAAAGACGGCGAAAATTTCGTTGAATGCGAGATATGGCTGGAAAATCATGAAGGAAAATCAACTACACCTGGGTACGGTATAGTAACTCTACCTAACAAGTAAACTATCAGCCAATCTATTTACAGTTGAGTAACTAAACCAAAAAAGCCGCCCGGAAATACAACTTCGGGGCGGCTTTTTTTGTGTGCTATTAATAGACTCTTAAATAGTAAGACCATCCAATAGACTTTCTATCGACTTCATTTCTTTCACACCGATTGTGTCATGAACCTTTTCATCGAAAGTAGGTCGGGAAACATCTTTATAAACAAGCCCCAAAGGTATGCCGTCAGCATTTAGTAACTCTTGGGCAGCCTCTATATCGGCAGGGTCGTGGCCTTCAGGTATCTCATATGCTATGGCCTTGATTCCCTTCTTTTCGTTACCTCTTAAAGCATCATATGTATTGTTGTATTCAGTGCAAGGAGATTGCACGTGCACAATTGAGAAGCCAGGATGAGTCATGGCATCTGAGATTAGTTGGCTCATGTCCTTCACCTTACTAGACATGGCTGAAGCGATATAAGATACACCAACCGTTAGATAAGTTCTGAGTGGATTCAAGGAATCTTCAACTTTGCCATATGGAGTAGAACTAGTTATAACGCCCAATTCTGTCGTTGGTGAGCTTTGCCCCTTGGTGAGACCGTATACGCCGTTATCCATCACCACGACGGTGACATTTAAATTACGAAGGGCCTGAGGCGCAATATGTTCCATACCGATCCCCAAAAAGTCCCCATCCCCAGCAACTACAACCACATTAAGGTCAGGATTTCCCATTTTAATGCCCATAGAGATAGGTAAAGACCTACCATGTATTCCATGAATACCAAAAGGCTGTTCTTTTTCCAGCATATGAACCATATTGCCAGAGCAACCTATCCCAGCCACAACTACAGTGTTTTCTATGGGTTTCTCACTCTCTGTAGTAAATTCCGTTAGAGCCCCTTCCAAGGCCCTTCTTACGCCAAAATCACCACAGCCAGGACACCATTTAAAATCATATTCAGGATTTTTCAAAGTCATACCGTCGCACCATCCTTTACGGCACTATCCATCAATTCTTTAATATTTGCAACCAAATCACGAACTTTAAAAGGAAGACCAGTATACTGAGTTATCGCCACTGCATTAATCCCCTCACCCCTCAGTACGGAAGCAAATTGCCCCATATAATTCAGTTCTGGAACAATTACCAAATCTTTTTGCTTAAGCGCAGTCAGCATCTCTTCAGGCATTGGGTGAATGTACATAGTGTAATACCAAGACAAATCAACACCTTCTTCCCTAAGCTCATTAAACGCATCAAGTGCCGGTCCTTTGGAACCGCCCCAAGGAACAAGAGCTATGTTGGAACTTTCATTTTCTGACTCGAAGGTACCGTCGTCTAACAATAGAAGTTTACTAAATCGACGCTCCGTCATCTGAATATGCCTTGCAGGTAAATGAGTAGTATCACCCATGGCATCATGTTCACTTCCATTGGCAACATATGCACCCGGGCCTCCCGGTATTGGCATGGGAGAAAGTTCCCACCCATCGTACCTCAGGTATCCATTTGATCCCTCGTATACTTTACGATTCTCTTCACCCAATGATGCCAGATCAGGTCGAGGTATATTCTGCCTTCTCTCTGACAAAGCATGCTCACTAAGAATAACCACCGGACCTTGATACCTTTCGGCCCAATTCACTGATTTGACACCAGCGATGAAGCATTCTTCCACTGTGCCCGGTGCTATGACCGGCATTTTCATATCTCCATGACCTGGATAGAGAGCTGTAAGGAGATCTGACTGTTCTGTTTTAGTTGGGAGACCTGTTGAAGGTCCTCCTCTTTGAACATCTACCACTACCACAGGTATTTCAGCCATCCACGCAAGCCCTATTCCTTCACCCATCAAGGTAAATCCTGGTCCCGCTGTGCTGGTCATTGCTTTTTTGCCTGCAAAGCCCGCCCCAACTATGCTAGTGATGGATTCAATTTCAGATGAGGATTGGTGAACAAATTTTCCCTCTCCTACCAGATTTTGTTCCATCCAAAGCAATATAGGAGTAGCCGGCGATATCGGATATCCAATGAAGGTGTCGAGGCCAGCATGTGCAGCCCCCATGCTAATAGCAATGTTTCCGTTTAACAAAACTTGATCACCTTCAGGTTTAATTGGATCAGCCAATTCCCCTAGGTTGAAGCCGCTTTTCGTAGCTTCTGCGGACCCTAAAGATAAAGCCATATTGTTTGAGTCAATTATTTGTTGGTCGCTATCCCTTCCCCTTGTATATCTTTGCCTATTAAAGTCCTCAAGAATATTAATGGGAAGATCTACAAGTTCAGCTAAAGCCCCCATTACGACGAAGTTTGCTGCTCGATTGTTTCCTGTTTGTTTAGCTAATTCATCAAAATCCATAGCTAATGCATTATCAGATGCTTCAATTTCGAATTCACCTGAGTTATAAACAATAACACCATCAGAGGCCACATCATCTTTGTGATTATCATAAGCATATTGGTTAAAAGCCACCAATACATCAAGTTCATCACCTGAACTCAATACCTCTTTGGTCGATATTCTAGTCTGTGTCCAAGTCGGTCCACCCCTAATCTGAGAAGGAAATGTCGAAAAAGTCTGAACATGATATCCAGACTGTGCCATTGCCTGGGCAAGTCCTTCCGCAGATGTAACAACCCCCTGTCCACCTTCACCGGCGAACCGGACAACAAAGTCCTGCTTCTTCAAAGTATCCTCCCAAAAAGCTTTCTTCTGACAATCGTTATTACAATTACCAAAACAAGTAAAATCTATTACTCCAAACCACCTCATTAGCCATTCGCATCAGATAGCTGGTTCCGACAGAACATGCAGCTATAAGAAGGCTAATGTACAACACCATCAGAAAATATATCAACCGAGTTTTTATAGTGTCAATTTTGTGTATGGCTTCACAATCCAAATTTGGAGTTTTTAGCCTAAAATATCTTCTCCTTGATTTAAGATTTTAATCCTCGACAATCATAGTAAAAGAAACTGGTCCTAGCACACTGTAAATTAGATCAAAAACGATCATTAACGTTATCCACTTCAAAAATTGATCCAAATTATCCCCATTCATGACCGCATAGGTAGATTCCACAGCTCCTAAGATGATCGGCACAACCACAGGTAGGAACAAGATGGGCAACATAACTTCCTTGGCTCTCATATTCATTGAAATAGACGCAAACAACATCCCTGATAAGGAAATACCAAACAATGCTGGTATAGATACATAAAGCATGTACAAAGGGGACAACGTCACATTGAAAAGGACCACCAGAATCGGAAGCAGTATCGATTCAATTAAAAGCAAAAATAAAACATTTGAAATCACTTTTCCAAAAAAGATCACATCTCTTCCGATAGGTGCCGTTAATAACCCCTGAAACGCTCCTTGTTCAGATTCAGACAAAAACATTCTGCCAAATCCCACCATTGCTCCAAATAAAACAGACACCCATAAAATACCAGGCACTATTAAGTTAGCGGTGTTAGGGGTTGATTCAAGGGCGAAATTGAATGTTACAACCACCAGAAAAGAAAATATGAAAACCGGTAAAACTACATCCTTACTTCTTACTTCTAGCAAAAAATCCTTTCGGACCATAACAAATAAATGGTAAAAATATTTTTTAATTCTCATCAACCAACATCCCTTTTGATATTCGTTGGTTGCGTATTACACCTTTATACACAATCTCCTGTGAATGGGTGGTCATTAATATAGAGGTTCCTTTCTTCAGCTCACTATCAATGATCTCTTCTAGCAATCCCAAAGATTCTCTATCCAATCCGGATTCCGGTTCATCAAACAGCAGAAGTTGGGGTCCATGGAGAAGAGCACGGGCTATAGCAGTTCTTTTGACGTATCCGTGAGATAAGGTTGATACTTTCGTATCCAATCTGTCAGAAAGACCTATCAGCGATGTCTTCTCCAAGATCGTGTTTCGGAAATCATCCAGTGAGTTCAATTGGGCATAAAATTCGAGATTCTCTCTGACAGTAAGTTGAGAATATAAAAAAGGTTGATGGGCCACAAATGCTAGCTGAGACCTATATTCATGAGGGTCAGATCTCAAATCTTTGCCGAATATTTTCACAACACCTGAATCATATGCTACCAAAGAAGAAATTATTGACAGTAATGTCGTTTTACCAGATCCATTCGCACCTCTGATGACAACAACTTCACTCGAATTGACAGCCAGGGACAAATTGTTAATTACTCTGTTCCTGCCATAAGACTTTTCTAAATTTTCTACTTCCAAAAGCGAATTCACGACATACATACCCACAGATGTCAAAAGCAATATCAGTCTGACTAGAGTTTCATTGTTACAATTAAAACATTAACAGACAAAAATAGCATTGGAGCAAAAAAATGCCCTCGATAGAAGACTTGCAAAATGCATATGAGTCACTGGACGACAAAATTCAGACCGTTTCAGAAGATTCTATAAATTCGGAGATGCTAATTTCCTTCGACTACGAATACCCTGGTTCCAATAGCAAAGTCCGAATAGAAACCGAGGAATTTACTGCCGTTTGCCCGTGGACCGGACTACCTGATTTTGGGACATTAACCATCGAATATGTCCCATCTAACCTCTGTATAGAATTAAAATCCCTCAAATATTATTTAATGGGATTCACTGGTGTCGGAATTGTCCAAGAACATGCTGCCAATCGGATATTGAATGACCTCGTTGATTGTTGTAACCCAAAGGAAATGACTGTTGATCTAGAATACAAAGTCAGGGGAGGGATAACCACCAAAGTTTCGGTGAGTCGCAACAACTGAAGACTCCTTTGTGGAACTACCTTACTTTATAGGTTAAACTTTCGCTCATTCCTTATTCATAGTCCTCTATAAGAAAGAGACAATAGATATACTCAAATCTAGGAGAGTAAAATGACAAATTTCGTAAGATTTCAAAACAACGGCAACGCTTCCTTTGGGGTTTTGGAAGGAGAAACGATATCCGAAATATCAAATGCTCCCTTCGACTCATACCAAACAACAGGGAATACTTTCTCCTTGGGATCCGTAAAGTTGTTACCTCCTGTCGCCCCTAAAAAGATCGTGGCAATCGGTCTTAATTATCGAAGTCATCTTGGGGGAAGACCGGGCCCTGAAGCCCCTGAACCATTCCTCAAAGCATCTACTACGGTGGTAGGTCATGGAGATAAAATCGTCATACCTAAAATAGCTCTGGAAGAAGGCGTAAAAATACAACCTGAAGCTGAATTGGCACTGGTTATTGGAAAGGAATGCAAAGGCGCCTCTCAGGCCAATGCCCTTGACTATGTATTTGCATACACTTGTGGCAATGATGTTTCTGCAAGAGATTGGCAGCAAAACGATCTGCAATGGGCGAGGGCAAAATCATCAGACACATTTGGACCGATAGGGCCATGGATGACGACAGATCTAGATCCGACCAACATTCAAGTCATATGTCGGGTCAATGGAGAAGAAAAACAGAATCAAAACACTTCTGATCTATTGCATCCAGTTACCAAAATCATCGAATATGTCAGCGCTGTCATAACCTTAGAGGTCGGGGATGTAATAATGACAGGTACCCCTGGTACCCCCGGTGACATTCATCCTGGAGATACAGTAGAAGTGGAAATTAGTGGAGTCGGAGTGCTAAGCAACCCAGTTGTCTCAGAATAACCGAATCATAGAAACATTCGGGATGCGACCCAGTTTCATCCCGAATGTTTCTATATATTCTCAAGCCGGAACCTCAACAGTTCTGACCCATCTCCAAACAACCAGTAGAAAACAATATAAGCGCCCGCCACGACCATTGACACTTTTCCTATCGTCTCAATGTATGGAATTAAAATAACCACTAAGCGTTGAGTGGCATCTTCAAAATATAAAACAGCTATGGTCACAGAGGTCATGATTAACCCCATACCAAAGCTATAAGCTATTGACCCAAAAACTACATTGGCCAGTCCACCAGCCGAAATTCCAGAACCCACCACAATACCAACTGCAGATAAAAAAACCGGCAAAGCGCAACTCAGTGAGGCTAGAGCGTATGCGATACCAAACAAAAATATATGTTTGACCCCATTAAATGACCCAAATGAAACAGTGCTAAGGTAAGGCAAAGACAAATTCCGACCCATCAGCAGCAACCATATACCTAAAACAAAAATTACTAAGCCGACACCTAGCCCAATAAATGGCAAAAACGATCCAATCAGCCTAAACCCCAGAGACATTAAGATTCCAAAAACCCCAAACACCGCGACGAATCCCAAGGTAAGGATAATTCCCGTAAATAAACCTCTTAGGGTAATCAAAAATGGGGACAAAGAGTTGGAAGATCTGCTCAATTGAAATCCTACATAGGCTGGAAACATCGCGGCCCCGCAAGGGTTAAAGGCAGCCACTGTGCCTGCCGTGAAGGCAAACAGGATCGGTACATCCATAGTTTGTTTTTACCTAATCAAGTCCTATTTTGGATCAATTATTTACCTGTCTTTTTCCCCAGTCCTTTGAACCGAGACAGGAGGTTGTCAAAGTATAACCTTGGCCGCTGTAAAGAAGTTGGCCATATAAACGTTAGGTAAGAAACAAGCAAACAGGCTATACCTGCAACTGCAAATAAATTAACTTTAATGACAAAAAACAACGCAAAGAAAACAATACTGGCGATTGAGATATTGAAAGCCGATATTGAACCTATTTTTCGATTTCTCGCATCAAAAAACAAAGCAACCACTTCATCCTTGAAAGATTCAGCCGGATCGTCCTCAACCATGGGCTGCTCGGGGAGATCTGGAGTACCTTCAAGGATTTTTTCTATCTCATTCTTGTATCTATCTGACATATTTCAAATAGCTCCAAAAACTTGTAAAACTATGTATGAATCGTAAATTAGAACGCGAAATAATGTCAACGACAATTACACAAACAATCTGTCAATTGATTCAGATTTTGGGTAAGAAGCCAAGTAAACTGTGACGTGATGATATAATTGTGCTCCTGCTTTTTTAAAAATCACTCCTAGGAGACACCGGTGAAAATAACTCAGGACGATGTCGTTGAAAGACAAACAGTACTTCACATCGAACTTGAAGATGATGATATTGATCCATATCTTAATAGAGCATACCAAAGGGTAGTTCAGAGAGTTAACATACCTGGCTTTAGAAAAGGTAAAGCGCCGCGAAGCATAATTGAACAGTATTTTGGTCGAGAATCTATGTTGAATGAAATCCTAGATTCCATGCTTCCAGAACTCACAAATCAAGCCATAAATGATCAGGATTTAGACGCCGTTGGTCTACCCAGTATAGAACTAGAAGAGTTAGACCCATTCCAGTTCTCAGCAACAGTTCCATTACGCCCCAATGTGGATTTGGGAAATTATCTCGATATCCGAATACCCAAGGATGACACAGAAATAGCAAAAGAAGACATAGAGTCACGAATTGAACAACTCAGGCTTAGCGTCGCTACATGGGAACCAACAGACCGTGCAGTGGAAGTCGGAGACATGATAACAGCCCAGATAAAAGGTAATGTCGGAGAAAAAACAATATTTGATGAAAGTGATGCCGTATATCTGGTAAATGAGGAAATTGGACGTCCCTTTCCTGGGTTTTCAGAGAAATTAGTCGGTTTGGAAGCGGATAAAGCATCTCAGTTTGATTTATCTATACCAGAGGATTTTGCAGATGGTGATCTCGCCGGCCAAGATGCTTCTTTCGATGTCACCATTAAAGACGTAAAAACAAGGGTATTACCAGAAATCGACGACGAGTTCGCGAAAGGAATCGGAGAAGGTTACGAAACGCTAGCTGATTTAGAAACAGAAATAGAAAAAAGTGTACAACTCGAAGCTGAGGAAGAAAGTACAAGAACTCACAGAGAAGCAATTGTGGAAGCCTTGATGGAAGCTGCCAGCGTAGAAATGCCTGCACTTTTGCTCCAACATGAAGCTGAACATATGGTCGAAGAACAGGAAAGAATGGTATCTCAGGCCAACATGAATATGGATGATTACCTAGTTTCATTGGGGAAAACAAGAGAGGAGTTTGTAGAAGAATCTAAAACAGAGGCGATAGATAGATTAAAGCGATCTTTTGTATTGGCAAAATTGGCAGAAGAAGAGGCTATAGAAATATCGGATGAAGATATTGATAGCAGAATTTCTGAAATGTTTTCCAACGCGGAACAAGAAATACCTGAATCCAGCCAGAATGCACAAATGAGAGACTACTTAAGCCGATCGTTATTGATGGAAGAAACTATGAAGAAGTTAGAAAACATAGCTTCTGGAGGATCTTCCGAGGAAAATCCTGAAAAAGAAATAAATGACGTTTCCAGCGAAGATACTAATAAAGACGAAGAATCGGAATCAGTAGAAGGAGAAGTAAATGATTGATAGACCTGAAAACATAATCCCATACGTAGTAGAAAGAGATCCGCGAGGAGAAAGAACTTACGATATTTATTCCCTTCTCTTAAAAGAGCGAATTGTATTTCTAGGTACGGGAATTAACGACCAGGTAGCAAATGCAATTATTGCTCAATTACTGTTCCTAGACAGAGAGGACCCTGAAAGAGACATAAATCTCTATATCAACTCCCCTGGAGGTGTTATCACTGCCGGGCTAGCTATATATGACACAATGCAACTCATACGTCCAGACGTGTCCACCATATGTGTCGGTATGGCAGCAAGTATGGGTACGGTCCTATTATGCGGAGGAGCTGACGGGAAAAGATACGCTTTACCAAACTCCACCATACACATGCACCAAGCTCTTGGTGGTGCCCAAGGACAGGCTTCGGACATAGAAATAGCGGCCAGAGAAATCATAAGAATGCAGGATAAAATTAGAAATATCATTTCAGAGCACACCGGTCAGTCATATGAAAAAATCGCTAGAGACACAGACCGCGATTTTTATATGAGCTCAGAACAAGCTCAAGAATACGGCCTGATTGACGTGGTTATGGCGTCTCCAACTGATTCTGCAGAATAGAGGTATTAATGTCCACTACTCAAGATTATTTATGCTCTTTTTGTAGCAAGCCTCAAGCTCAAGTCAAAAGACTTATAGCAGGGCCTGATCGAGTATTTATTTGCGATGAATGCGTAGAATTGTGCCAGCAGATAATTTCAGAAGAAACTGTCGAGGATGTAGAAAATCTAGATAACCCGATTGACAAAGGAATAACACCAAAATTCCTTTATGAAAAACTTGAAGAATATGTGATCGGACAAGAGAAAGCAAAAAGAATTTTAAGCGTTGCTGTATACAATCACTATAAAAGAGTATGGTCAAACAAACATTCAGACGAAAAAGTTGAGCTTCAGAAAGCAAATATTTTGATGTATGGACCATCGGGCTCTGGTAAAACCCATTTGGCCCAAACACTGGCCCGCATACTGGACGTCCCGTTTGCAATTGTAGACGCGACTTCAATAACGGAAGCGGGATATGTAGGAGAAGATGTTGAAAATATACTCCTAAGGCTCATACAGGCCGCCGACTACGATATTGCAAAGGCAGAACACGGAATTATCTACATTGACGAAATTGACAAAATCACACGAAAAAGCCCGAACCCTTCAATCACAAGAGATGTATCGGGAGAGGGCGTTCAACAAGCACTTCTCAAAATTATAGAAGGATGTGTGGCCAATGTCCCCCCACAGGGTGGTCGCAAACATCCGCACCAAGAATTCATGCAAATAAAAACCGACGATATACTGTTTATGGTTGGTGGAGCCTTTGAAGGCATGACTGACTTACTAATGAAACGAGTGCATAAAGACACTTACAGCCTAGGCTTCAAACAGACAGCAGATAGTAAAACTTCCACACAAAACCTGGTTGATTCGGTGCGACATCAAATCAACCCAGACGATTTAATGGAATTTGGATTTATAACCGAATTTGTAGGAAGACTACCGGTTATTGTCACATTGGATGAACTTACAAAGGAAGATCTGGTTCGCATACTAACAGAACCAAAAAATGCTTTTGTAGAGCAATATAAAGCCTTGTTTAAAATAGACGATGTAAGCCTCAATTTCAGTGATGAGGCCTTACAGGCTACGGCAGAAAAGGCAATCGAACAGAAAACTGGTGCCAGGGGATTACGCTCCATTTTAGAATCGACACTCATGGAAGTAATGTTTGAGCTACCAGAGCTGAGTGATATAACGCACTGCACGGTAGAAGCAGACGCAATCACAGGGGAAGCCCCTGTTAAACTTTCCAAGGACGGTGGGGAAATAATCGAGCTGTCAAAATTGGAAAAAAGATCTGCTTAACTTCGCCGAATTTGCGATATTAATTAATTTCCTCGATATCAATTCCTACCACTTCTAGATGAAGTTCTTCCAATTGGCTTTCTTCAACCATTGAAGGCGCTCCAAATAGGGGGTCCATCTGACTTTGTGTTTTAGGAAAAGCAATGACATCTCTTATAGACTCTTTATTCATAAGTACCATAATAAGTCTATCTATACCTGGTGCGATACCACCATGGGGAGGAGCTCCATACTCGAAAGCATCTAGTATCTGTGCAAATCGCTCCGATACCTCTTCTTTAGTATAGCCAAGCACTGCGAAGACATCTTCCTGCATTTTCCTGTCATGAATCCTTATACTTCCGCTTGCCATCTCGAGACCATTGCAAACTAAATCATATGATTGAGCAATTACTTTGCCAGGGGCCTCGGACAAAAATTTCTCATATCCGGCCTTAGGCATGCAAAATGCGTGATGCGAGGCATCCCATCGTTGCTCGTCAAGATTCCACTCAAACAGAGGAAAATCTGTTATGAAAGCAAAATGCATCATATCTGTATCAGTCAGATCGAGCCGTGAACCCATTTCATGCCGTAATGATGCCAGAGCCGCATTAGTCGATTTAGTATCTCCAGCCACAATAAGTACTAAATCACCATCCTTAGCCCCCGTTAAATCAGCAAAATCCTTTACATTTTCAGGGGTCAGAAACCTAGCTATATTGGACCGCACCTTATCCATATCAAGTGATTCAAAGGAATCCTCAACACCATTGATGCCAATCGCTATTAAACCACTTGCCCCTCTTTCTTTGACGAAATTTGTTAACTCATCGATCTGTCCTCTGGTGAATTCCCCGCATCCTGGAGCTGCAAAACCCTTAACGATACCTTGATTCTCTATCACATTATGAAAAACATTGAATCCCGTCTTAAGTGCCGCTTCGCCCAAGTCGGCCATTTTCAAGTCAAATCTCAAATCTGGCTTATCAGTTCCATAGTCAGACATACTTTGGTCATACGTTAGCCTAGGAAAAGGTTTTAAGAACTTCTTATCGGGAAACAAAGATTCCAATAAACCACTAAATAGGTCCTCTGTTAAAGAAAGCACATCTTCTTGAGTTACAAAGCTCATCTCCAAATCCAACTGAGTGAATTCTGGTTGCCTATCTGCTCTAGAATCCTCATCCCTAAAGCATCTAGCAATCTGAAAATACTTTTCAAAACCGGCGACCATTAATAATTGTTTTAGTTGCTGAGGAGACTGAGGCAATGCATAAAAATTACCTGGATATAACCGGCTTGGAACAATATGATCTCTAGCTCCTTCAGGAGTGCTTTTTATTAATATAGGGGTCTCAATTTCCAAAAATTCTTGGGAATCCAAAAAATCCCGGATGTACTTCACTACTTTATGCCTAGCTATTAGGGCATCTTTCATGCTTTCTCTTCTAAGATCTACGTACCTATATTTAAGCCGTATATTCTCATCAACCGAAACATCTTCATTAACATAAAAAGGTGGGGTTAAAGACTGGTTTAGGACAGTTAGTTCTGATGCGTAAACTTCTATCTCGCCAGATTTCATGTCACTATTTACTGTACCTTCTGGCCTAGCAGATACCTCTCCGGAAACCTGAATAACCCATTCATTTCTTAGTTGCTGTGCGATATCATGTGACTTTTCCTCCAATTCTGGATTAAAAACTACTTGTACCAGCCCTTCTCGATCTCGCAAATCGATAAATATTAAATTCCCGTGGTCACGCCTACGATGAACCCAACCGGCCAAAGTAACGGACTTGCCTATATCTTCTGATCTTAGAGATCCACAACTAATATTTTTTAGCAATTAAACCCTCCAAAAGTCGCATTAAAATTATATCCCCCTATATCTGTCTTTCGATACTTCCATAGTTGTAAACGTTTCCAATCTATCCACTCCATCTATCTTTCCAATTCTATTTTGCAAAAGTGACAATAGATCTGGCAAAGACTTAGCGACTACGTTAACAAAAATATCAAATGAGCCCGAAGTAATATTGATCCATCTAATCTCTTCAATTTGCTCAAGCTCAAACACTATTTGTCGAATAGAAGCTATCCTAACCTTCATGCCTACGATAGCCTCAGATTCCACATCAGAATATGCGGGATTCAATATAACTTTAACGTCAATAATACCTTGTTCCTTCATGATATTTAGACGACGCCTAACAGTTCCTTCACTAACCCCTAAATTCCTTGCAATAGCAGCATTCGACATTCTTCCATCTATACTAAGAATCTCAATTATTTGATTATCAAGATCATCAATCATAAAAATACTCAGAAATTTTACTCGCAAAAATACTATATGTTCGTTTATAGCATGACAAACCTTTACAACTGCTAGCAACAACGAATGTCAAACAAGGCCCCGTTTGATCCAGGAATCCTTGGAAAATATATCCCTATCAAAGATAACCCTATTTATTAATGTCGTTTTCACTGCTCCTTTTGGGATAGCATCATAATTTGAAATAAGACGCTTCAAAATAAGTATGCATCCAAGCAAGAGGCTATAAATCATGACTTGTTTTTCATATCCAAATACAAAACACAACAAGGGTAGGGAAACAATAGCCCCGAGACACCAAACTGCACTATCCTTATAAACGTAGCCTCGGCCAACAACACCAAAAATTACGGTAATCAATAGTAAGGGTTCCCACATTTGGAGTCCGATTAGAGTCCCATAGGCTGTGGCTATACCCCGTCCTCCCTTAAAGCTCATGAAAATAGACCAATTATGTCCAAGTATCAGTGTAACCGTGCCAACCAGTAAAACATATGCACTAGCACTAATGTATATATCGAGAAAAATTATTGTGGCCGCTCCCTTTATAAAACAGTCCAGTACACCTGCAATAATTCCAACAGTCTTTCCTCCACTTATCAACAGATTGGAAGAACCTACATTCCTCGATCCTATTGTCCTTATATCTAAATTAGCAAATAACTTACCTGCTATAAATGAGGTCGGTATTGACCCAATCAAATAGCAAATAAAAGCGACAGCAAAATACATAGCATGCTGACTAGGATGCACGGGAAATAGCCAAGCATAATTGGTCTAGGGAATGTTTCGGAGGGCCTACATCACCCGGATGAGGATCATCCGGGTTTTCTGAATTATGATAGTCACTCCCCCCACATTTTATTAGAGAATATTTTTCCGCAATCTGCGATATATAGGAAATCTGACTAGAATTGTAGTCTCCATAAAAAACCTCGATACCCTCCAAACCAGCTTCGCAAATCTGAGGGAGTAAATCATCTAAATTCTCAATACTTTTCCTTCCGGATTTAGTATTAGATAAAAGTGGATGAGCCAATACTGGGATCGATCCGTTTTCTTTCAATATCTTTACAGCTTCCACAGGAGTTGTCATTTCTCTTGGTACAAACCCAGGTGCATCCACATTCAAATAGTTTGTAAAGGCTTCCTTAATATTTACTGAATAGCCTAATTGAACCAACGCCATCGCGACATGCGGCCTTCCCACAGAAGCACCATTTGCTATTGTCTCAACTTGTTCCCATGTTATTTTTATTCCAATTGCAGAAAGTTTTTCAACTATTTTTCTACCTCTTGATAGCCGTCCTTCTCTAAGGGTAGAAAGTTTTTCTTGTAATCTAGAATCCTGGAAATCGACCCCGTACCCAAGAATATGAACTTCATCCTCCATGTATTGGGTACCAAGTTCTATTCCATTAATTAGTTTCATCCCAAGCTTACAGGCATAGATTTGAGCTTCAGGCAAGCCAAATGTAGTGTCATGGTCAGTTATGGCTATTGTGCGAAGTCCACGTTCGTAACAAAGCTGAACTAGCTCTGCCGGAGACAAGGCTCCGTCAGAGTAATTAGTATGTAGATGCAAATCTACTTCTATTTGATCCATTGCTATCCTTTCTGAGGGTCACATTTATTGGGACCCTCAGAAGGTTATCTCAATTACTCAGTAGGTTTCTATCTTGCATACTCTACAGAACGTTTTTCTCGAATAACTACCACTTTAATTTGGCCAGGATATGCAAGCTTTTCTTCTATGTTCTTTACCACGTCTCTTGCAAGAGATGTAGCCGATACATCATCAATCGAATCAGGTTCCACCATAATTCTTACTTCTCGACCTGCTTGTATAGCAAAACACTTCTCAACCCCCGCAAAATCACCGGCAACCTCTTCCAGTTCTTCCATTCTCTTGACATAATTTTCAACGGTGTCTTTCCTGGAACCAGGTCTTGCTGCACTCAAAGCGTCTGCTGCTGCAACAATGAAAGATTCAACAGAACTCATTTCATCGTCGTGATGCTCCCCTATACACGTCGTAACGCGATGAGAAACCTTGTACTTCTTTGCAATGTCGGCACCTATTTCAGCATGTGGGCCCTCGATTTCGTGGCTTAAAGCCTTTCCGATATCGTGTAAAAGGCCTCCAACTTTGGCCACCTTCACATTAGCTCCAACCTCAGCTGCCATCAATCCAGCTAAATGAGCTACCTCGAGACAATGCATAAGCACATTTTCACCGTAGCTAAATCTGTATTTAAGTCTACCCAATAATCTGATTAATTCTGGGTGCAGACCTCTAACGTCCGCCTCAAGAACAGCTGATTCACCACTTTTCCAAATGGTTTCCTCTACCTCTTCTTGAGATTTTTTCACCATATCTTCAATTCTAGCCGGATGTATTCTTCCATCTGCGACCAGCTTAGACACTGCTAATCTAGCTACCTCTCTTCTAACTGGATCAAAACACGATAGCGTAATTGCCTCAGGGGTGTCATCTATTATCAAATCCACCCCAGTGTTTCTTTCAATCGAACGTATATTGCGTCCTTCCCTTCCTATCAACCGTCCTTTCATATCGTCACTAGGGATAGGAACCGTGCTTACAGTGGCTTCCGATACCACATCCGACGCTAGTCTCTGAATCGCCTGACCCAGTATCATTCTGGCCTTATCATTAGCCTCATTCTTTACTGACTCCTCCATATCTCGATATTTGAGAGCCAGCTCATGTCTGTAATCGTCCTCAGCAGTTGCCATGATGATGTCTTTTGCATCATCCATTTTCATGTCAGCGACAGTTTCGAGTTGTTGTAGGCTTTGAGATTTAACTACCTCTGCCTGCTCATAGAGATTTTCTATCTCTTTTTCACGGTCATTTAATTTGCGTTCTCTTCGCTCTAAATTTTGTGACCTCTTTTCTGCATTCTCTTCTCTATTAGCAACTCTACGTTCTATTCTTCTTACTTCTCCGCGTCTCTCTTTGAGTTCATCATCTCCATCTTTTTGAATTTTCAGAGATTCCTCTTTTGCCTCTAAGAGTATTGATCGCTGTTCTTCCAAAGCCTGTTCCAACATGCGCTCTGCTTCAGAACGGGCTGCGACTTTGCTCCTAAAGGTTTGAAGACGCCTAACGCTAATACCTAAAACTGTACCAACAATTAAACTGATGAGGGCGGCGATCGCTATAGTTAAAATATCCATAGGATAAACCTCCTCAATATTCTGTTTTCAAATTAGATCCCAAATCGGATTTCTAATCTATCAATTATATCAGCATCCGATATATGAGTTTAAACGAGGCGATTCAGTAAGCAGCCAACCTAAAACCCAAAAGGATTTCCTTTTTGGGAAAGCATACGCATCATTTTCTTTTGACCACCAGGTGAAGACATTTCTTTCATCATTTTTCTTACTTGTTTAAATTGGTTCAAAAGTTGATTTACATCTTGTGCAGAAGTGCCACTACCTTTTGCAATCCTCTTTCTTCTGCTTCCACCGATTATCTCTGGCTTGGACCTTTCTTCGGGAGTCATTGAATATATGATTGATTCTGCCTTCACCATGTGCCGCCCCTCCAAATCATCCGAATCGACTTTGCCCTTCATCATGGAAAAACCTGGAACCATTTCCAACAGCTGGCCTATAGAACCCATTTTTTTTACTGCTTGCATCTGACCCAAAAAGTCCTCAAGGTCAAAAGTGGCCTGCTTCATTTTTTGTTCAAGATCTGCCATCTGATCCTGATCGAAAGTGGCCTGGGCTTTTTCTGCCAAGGTAAGAACATCACCCATACCAAGTATCCTTGACGCCAATCGGTCTGGATGAAATTTTTCTAGAGCATCTATTCTTTCCCCAACTCCAATATATTTAACCGGGATACCCGTTACGGAAGTTATAGACAAAGCTGCCCCACCCCTTGCATCACCATCCATTTTCGTAAGAACTAACCCGGTCAATCCAATCCTGTCATGAAAATCCTGGGCAACATTCACTGATTCCTGTCCCGTCATGGCATCAACAACCAAAAGAACCTCTGTTGGGTTAACAGAATTTTTTATTTCTGCTAATTCATCCATCAATTCCTCATCTATCTGAAAACGACCGGCAGTATCTATAATAGTCCAGTCAAAATCGCGCTTTTTACCAAGCTCATACCCATCAAGGGACACTTTGGCCGCAGAAACCTCTGTACCGGCCTCGTAGAGATTAATACCCACCTCATCGGCCAGAACTGTCAACTGTTGTATAGCTGCAGGCCTGTGAACGTCAGCAGCAACCAATCCGACCGATTGGCCAGATTGACTCAAATGTTTGGCAAGCTTCGCAGAGGTGGTGGTTTTACCAGAGCCATTAAGACCAACCATCAAAATCGAATTGTGCTTCTCCGTCTTATTTAACTCAACAGAGTCTCCCCCCAGGGTCTTTATCAATTCATCATTAGTGACCTTAACCACGTGCTGGCCGGCTGTAATACTAGATAGGATGTCCTGCCCAATTAATTGTTCTTTGATAGAAGAAACGAAAGCTCTGGCGACCTTAAAATTTACATCAGCCTCTAATAACGCCCGCCTCACTTCCTTAAGGGTTTCGTCAATATCCTTTTCGCTAAGGCTACCCTTGTTAGAAACTGAATTAATTACTGCTGTTAATTTATCGGTTAAAGTCTCAAACATATTGGGTCAAGGTTACTCCCAGATTAGTTCACCGTCTAGTAATCTAACAAAAGCATCAACCTGACAAAGATTACTATCGATTTCCCTTGAAGCCGAAACTGCTCGGTTGTTATACTCGATGTAACACATTTGTTCTGAGGTCACTTTATTATGGAAATTAACTGGCTAGGCCATTCATCAGTAAGTATAAATAGTAGAGATTTGATCCTCATTGCAGATCCCTACGATAGCTCTGACGGCACGTTCATGAACCCGCAAAAGGCCGACATTATCACTATAAGCCATGATAGCTCGAAACATTCAGCTGTCGATTCAATAAGCGGTGAACCGCGAATCATAAAC
>ENA-UPTF01000276-UPTF01000276.1-marine-metagenome-genome-assembly--contig:-NODE-276-length-36795-cov-11.963152_pt1 | contig 36795 bp, 39 predicted proteins | sample MGYA00238166_ERZ767019 | MGnify/ENA primary metagenome ERZ767019 (study PRJEB28930, sample SAMN06266391) | marine metagenome | isolation source: Sea water from 250 m depth | place: Atlantic Ocean... | reverse complement strand
GAGAGAGGGATTTGAACCCCCGCGTTCTTGCGAACACAGGCTCTCAAGGCCCGCGCCCTACCAGGCTAGGCGACCTCGGCAAAAATTGGTGGTAAATACTGCTTAAAATTTGTAAGTATCAAACGAGAAAGTGAAAATTTAGAGTAAATCTAATCGTGTGCGTGAGGATTTTCTGAACCAGATTCCATTTTCACAAAAGTTCCAGCTGCTTTCTCGTGAGCTTCTAAGTTAGATTGATCAACAAGAACAGCTTGTGGTGGACAAACTGAGACACATGCCATACAATAGATACAGTCATGTTCTCTTATAGCATCTGCTTTGTCGGTAAAATCGCGACGTTCTTCTTTTTCAGTTTCACCTACACCTTTCCATTCAGTGGTATCTTTTACTGCGTCAATTCCTGATACATCCTTATCAGTTCTATACCATTGAAAAACTTGCACGGGGCATGCTTCAATACAAGCACCATCTGCAACACAAACATCCCAATCATTTGCAACCATTGTTCCGGTAATACCAAGTTTCTCCATTTTTTCGCCGCGTTTTTCATAATCGGCTAAAACTTGTTCATTCTTGGATGCATCCCATTCATTTTGTCCTTCACCTGCTTGTGATGGCCAAACCCAATGGAAATTACCAGAAGGACCATCAATGATTTTACCAATTGGTTTCTTATCACCGTGGCAAAAGTCTTCATTAATTGGCATTATTCTAAGATCGTAGAGTTATTATTTAAATCTAAATAAAATTAGTGGGAACTAAACATGATTTACAAATATTTTGAAAATATCTACGTTCATATCTTTTCACGTTAACTGACATCATGGACATTATCAAATATGACATTTACAGTGGTCCAAATATTGGAATCTATAGTACAGTAAATGATGAGTTTATTTTTCTGCCAAGAGGATTTGCAGATGGGAAATCTGAAAAATTATCAGAATACCTAGAAGTCAAACCATTAGAGGTTTCAGTTGCAAATGCCAGAGTATTGGGGGTTTTGATGGCAGTAAATAATCATGGCATGCTTTTGCCTAGCACATGCTCAGAGGGAGAATTTAATCACTTTAAGGAAAATACAGATCTTAATGTAGAAATCTTAGATGTAAAGAATAATGCACTTGGAAATATGATGAGTGTGAATAACAAAGGTGGAATTGTGTCACCATTAATTCCAAAAGAGGATTTGCAAAAAATACAGGATGTTTTAGATATAGAAGTATTACAATCCAAAATTGCAGGATTTCAACAGGTTGGAGCAGTCATGGCTACATCAGAAAAAGGAACTGTGGTTCATCCAGAAACAGATGAGGAAGATATGAAGACCATTAGTAATTTACTAGGCGGGAATATTGAAGCTGCTACAATTAATGGAGGAATACCATTTGTATCATCCGGAATATTGGCAAATAACAATTCAGTTGTAGTTGGTTCACTAACTAATGGTCCAGAAATTATGATGCTCACTAGAGCATTTTTACATTAATAGTTTTTTTACATGTTCTAATAACTCAGAAATTAAAATTTTATTTTCAGTTCTATCTGACATATTTCTTACAACAACCATATTTTTTGAAAGTTCATCTGGACCTACAATTATAACAAATTTTGAGTTTGTTGATTGTTCCATTTGTTTTTTTAATGCTCGACCAGATAGATCAATATCAGTAGGGATAGAATTCTCTCTTAAGATAGATGCAATCTTCATGGCATTTAATTTCACATCTTCATTTACATACAAAACAGAAATACGATTAGTTTTTTGTAAGAATGATGAATTTTGATTTTCCAAGGCAAGTATGATCCTTTCAACACCACCTGCAACACCTGTAGCGCCAAGATCATCTCTACCAAAAACAGATGGTAAATTATCGTATCTTCCACCACCGACTAATGCACCAATATCGAAGTTTTTATCAAAAGCCTCAAAAACTATTCCTGAATAATAATCAAGACCACGAACAATTCCAAAATCAATTTGAATATTATTTACATTACGATTTTTTAACGATTCAAAAAGAGATGTAAGTTCAGTCCAGTTTTCAAATTGTGTTACATCGAATTTTTTAGATATTTCATCTGGAGATCCTTTCAATTTTGAAAATTCTATTATTTTTTCTAATTTTTCTTTAGAATATCCCTTTTTTTCATATTCAGATATGATTTCCTGTTCAGATTTTTTCTGAATTTTATCTATAGCACGAAGAATATCTGAAATAACCTCGGAATTTTCAGATTCAAAAATTGATGAGATGTATGATTGAGTGATTTTTCTGTGCGAGATACTAAGAACTATGTTTTCAAGACCAAGATTTGAGAAAAATTTTGAGGTAAACTCAATAATTTCTGCATCAGTTTCAGTATTTTGTTTTCCAAATATTTCAATATCCCATTGATGGAAAAATCGATATCTTCCTTTCTGTGGTTCATCATATCGCCACACTCCTCCAAACGCAGAGATTTTTGCTGGAAGTTTCATTGATTTTTGTCCAGCAATGTATCGTGTTAGACCAACTGTAAAATCAAATCTTAATGAAACTTCTCGGTCTCCTTTATCATTGAAAAAATAAACATCATCACGAATTGTAGGTCCACTTTTTGCTTCTATAACTGACATCAATTCAATTGGAGATGGTTCCATTAAATCAAATCCAAAAGTATTGGCAGTTTCAATAAAATGTTGTCGGATATATTCAATTTTTTGAATTTCCATATTTTCAAAATCTTTCATTCCTCTTGGTAGATCCATTTACAAAAAAAATTGAAACAACGAATTTAGACTTTGCTGTTGTAGTTGTAACTAATTAATAATAGAATATCATGGATATGAAGTGAGTTACAGAACATTAGAGCACGCAACAGACGCAATAATCGAGGTTACTGCAGATAATTTGAAAGAAGCATTTCAGATAGCAGGGATTTCTGTAATAGAGACAATTCTAGATAGCACAAAAGTCGATGAGATAGATAGTAGAAAGTTAGTAGTTAAAGGAAAAGATCTCAAATACTTGTTATATAATTGGCTTGAAGAGATCATAATTTTAACCATCACAGATGGATTTGCTGGAAAAAGAATTGAAATAGATATTCTAAGAAATGAAAATTACGAAATACATGCAGAAGTTTTTGGTGAAGCAATAAATTTGAAAAAACATGAATTCAAAGTTGAAATAAAATCACCTACATTCCATGAAATGGAAATTAAAGAAGATGATAAAATCGTGATGAAGTATTTACTTGATTTGTAATACAATAAATATTGTAAATAAAATAATGAATTATGGAAGATGAAGAATTAGAAAATATTAAGAAAAAACAACTAGAAGATTTACTAAAACAACAAAATATCAATAATATTCTAAATGAAACACCTGTAATGGAATTGACATCGCAAAATTTTAACCAAGAAATTAGCAATAATGATTTACTTCTAGTAGACTTTTGGGCTGAGTGGTGCGGACCTTGTAAATCAATGCACCCAATATTTACAAGAATGGCAAAAAAATACAAACAAGTTAGATTTGCAAGAGTGAATGTAGATAATGCTCAAGATATTGCAATGAAATACGGCGTTCAATCAATTCCAACATTTATCATGTTCAAAAATGGTGAAATTGCAAATCAAATGGTTGGAGCCGTAGGAGAGCCTGGAATACACATGATTTGTAAGAAGTTTACAGAAAATCAGTAGCCATAGACAGGATTAGTTTCTCGCTGAATACTAACAATTTCATTTAGTGTTTGTAATTCTTCAGAAGAAAGTTTATGAGCATATTTTTTCAAAAGTTGTTTTGCTTCTGATGGAGTAGGTAAGGTGTAAAATACATCTTCTTCATTAATTTGTCTTCCAATTGTAACATTTTGTACAGAACATGCAACTTCTTCACCGGTTTTAACTTCTTGAACAGTTTTACCGTCTGCTTCTAGTGAGTGAATGTTACCAATTTTCTTTCCATTTTTATTTGTAAATGCAATTTTTTGTCTAAGTGTTCCGATATCAACACGTATTCCAAAGACAGCAGGGTTATTGTTACGGAAAGTATATCCTTTTAGAAAAGTGAATTTTGATATCGGAGTGAATTCTTTGAAAATAGAATTTTCAAGATCTGATTTGTCATCATCTACCCACTGAGAATAAGTATCAATTAAACTATAGATTACTTTATCCTCAAATACTCTTATGTGACTTTCATCACATTCAGTTTTTGCATCATCAAATACTTTGACATTAAATGCTAAAATGACTCCAAGATGACGGTCCTTATCTTTAATTGCTTTTGCTTGCATTACATCTCTACGTGTTACAGGACCGATGTCAGCTTTTGCTATAGGTATTTGTTGTCTTCTAAGCATTTCAGTAATAGCTTCTAGTGAACCAATTGTATCACATTTTAAAATTAAACCAGTGGTTTCTGTATCAATAAAAACAGATTCCATTTCAGATTCAAGTGTTTTTTTGAACTCTTCAGCAATTTCTTGTTTTGGAGAAGCATAAACGGTTGTTCCTGGAAGAACACCGTCAAGATCAGGTGATGCAATTTTTATTCCTGCTGCGGCTTGTACCTCATCTATTGGTTTGAATTTATCTCTCGGATCACGCATTTCATCTAGAGGTTTGGGTAACAGGAGAGCCTTAGGTTTTGTAATAATTACAGAATCTCTCTTTGCTACAACAATATTGTCATCTTTTTGAAGATGACCATCAATTAGAATCATGTTTGCTGTTGGGCCTAATCCAACCTCATCATTTACTTCCAAAACAATTCCACGTGTTTGTTTTTCTTCTTGTTCAAGTTTTTTACTTAAGAATTGTTGTGTCAAACCAACTAGTACGGCCAATAATTCAGGTATTCCAACGCCAGATCTAGCACTTACAGGTACAATGGATATTTCTTTTTTGAAATCTTGAACTCTATAGAATGCTTCAGATTGATAACCCAGTATTGATAATGCCCCCACAACATTGTAAATTTGCTCATCAATGTTTGTCTGTATAGAAGGAGACTGTTTCTTTATTGCTTGAGAAATGTATGCATCATCGGTTTGCTGCCAACCAGATATCATATCCACTTTGTTTAGTGCAACTACGAATGGTACTTTACGACTTTCAAGAATTTTTAGACTTTCATTCGTTTGAGGCTGAAAACCACGATTGATATCAACAACTAATATTGCAATATCAGCAGCAGAACCACCTCTTGCTCGAAGATTTGTGAACACCTCATGTCCGGGTGTATCAATTACTAAAATTCCAGGTACTTTATTTTCTGCTTTACCTAATTTTTCATAAAGTGAACCACATAATTTTTGAATGATATCATCAGGTAAGAAACTCGCTCCAATATGTTGAGTTATACCACCAGCTTCTCTACCTTGTACTCCGGTTCCTCGAATTTTATCTAAAAGGGATGTTTTCCCTGAATCAACGTGACCTAATACAGCCACAATGGGTTGTCTTATACGCAATGTGAATCACTTGAATACCACACTTACTTCCTTATCAAAGCTTTCTGTTGAATCAGATGCATGTATTATGTTTTCAGTGAAACCTAAACCAAAATCACCGCGAATTGAACCAGGTTCAGCTTCAAATGATTTTGTTGCGCCAACCATCTGTCTTGTTGTAGCAACAGCATTGTTACCTTCAACAACTGTGACAACAACTGGACCAGATGTCATGTATTCTAGTAATTCACCAAAAAATGGTTTATCTTTATGAACTGAATAAAATTCAGTTGCTAGTTCTTTAGTAAATGTAAACATCTTTAGTTTTAAAATTGTAAAACCTTTTTTTTCAAATCTTGAAATTATTTCTCCAATTAATTTTCTTTGTACACCATCAGGTTTTACAATGAATAATGTTTGTTCAGACAATTTACTTCTTCTGTTTAATTCCGCCTTTAACGTATTTGTTTGTCCATTTGAATTTTCTAGGATCTCTTTTGAGAGTCATGTAATTTTTTTTACATTTTGCAGAGCAGAACCAAAGAACAGTTCCATCATTTTTAACGAACATTGTTCCAGTACCCTTTGCTACAGGACGGTCACAAAAACTACAAGGTTTTACTAACAGACTCATGATAATCACTAATGTAACTTCTTTGCCTCACGTTCAGTTTCACGTAAAATTAGTACTTCGCCAACTCTAGGTGAGCCTTTAACATTTCTAGTTAGAACACGACCTTTGTCTTTACCTTCACGAACTTTAACTCTAACTTGGATAACTTCTCCTGCAATTCCAGTTCTTCCAACGATTTGAATAATATCTGCAGGAGTTAATACGTCAACTTCAGATTCTTTTTGCTGACTCATTGTTCAGTCGAGCCACCTTTTAGTTTAGCTAGGGATGCAACAACTTCATCGACAATATGTGATGCATCTCCGGATTCTAATATAGCAGCGGCAGCTGATGTGACATCAATTCCAAGAGCTTTTCCTAGTTCTTGTTTACTTGGAACAAATGCATAAGCTGCTTTTTGTTCTTCACAGATTAGTGGAAGATGTGCTACAACCTCTGGAGGTTCTACATCTTCTGCAATAATGATTAATTTACTAATTCCACGTTCAATGGCTTTTGTTGCCTCATTTGTACCTCTAACAACTTTACCAGATGTAGCAGATACTCTTAGGGCTTCAAGGATCGGACTAACAAGTTCTTCCGGTGTTTCAAATTTTACGTAATATGCTTTAGCCATTATGAGCATGCCCCAAAATGGTCTTAAATATGTTATCAGGCGAGAATTGATTTGGTTTTTTCAACAAAATTAGAGATTAATGAATCTAGATTTTGTTGAGAGTTTGATTCTCCATAAATTCGAATTATAGGTTCAGTTCCACTTGGTCGAATCATGACCCAGTTGTCTTTATCTACTTGAATTTTTATTCCATCAGATGTGTTTGAATCAGGAAATTCTTTCAAAAGCTCGGAAATTACGATTTTTGATTTTTCTAAAGAACATTCTATCTTTGTTTTTGTGGTAAAACTTGGAGGTAAGTTTTTGATATTTTGGCTAAGATCCAATTGAGACTTTGAGAGTAGATCTAACATTAGCGCTAAAGTCATAGCACCATCTCTAACATGATTATGATTTCCAAACATAAAACCTCCATTTTCTTCATAACCCACTAATGCATCATCATTTACCATTCTTCTAGAGACTTCTACACTACCCACTTTAGTTCGTACTACATGGGAATTGGTTTTTTCAACAATATTTTCAATGATATTACCAGAATTGAGACAGGTCACTACCTGTGAATTCGGATATTGTTGAAGAAGGTAATCACAAAGAAGTAAGGCAGAACTATCACCTGTTAAGATTTTTCCAGTTTCATCACAAAAAATACTTCTGTCACCATCACCATCAAATGCAATTCCAAAATTTGAATTTGTATCAACAACTAATTTAGATAATTCATCAAGGTTTTGAGGGGTTGGTTCTGAACCACGACCTGGAAAATCACCATTGATTTCTTCGTTGATAGTATGGACATCACAACCTAAATTTTCACATAATTTTTTTGCCGTAACAGCTTGTGCACCGTTTCCAAGATCTAAGCATACTTTGAATTTTTTTGCCTTTATAGAATCAATATCAATTAAGGAAATTATTCCATCAATGTATGTTGAAATAACATTTGTTTCTTCAAATGATTTACCAAAAGTACTAGCTTTAATCCAATTTTTTTCATCAAAAATTTGCTCAATTTTTCGTTCATCTTCACGAGAGATTTCTACACCATCTGATGCTACAGGTTTGATTCCATTGTATTGTGGAGGATTGTGTGATGCAGTAATCATTAATCCACCATCATAGCCTAATTTTTTTGTCGCATATTCTAAGCAAGGAGTAGGCACAAGTCCAGCCATATAGCAATCCAAACCTGAATAATTTAACGCTGAAGAAACAACTTTTGCAACAATTGGACTAGAATGCCTGCCATCATATCCAACCAGAATTTTTCCTTGTTTGAAATAGGCTGCTAGTGACATGACAAGATCATTAACGAATTCTAGTGTAAAGTCCTCAGAAAAAACACCACGAACACCGTTTGTGCCAAATAATTTTTTCATATTTTCAATTCAATACCGATAAATTTGTCTGTTGTTGCACAATCCTTGCGGGTGTCGCCCAGCCTGGTCAAAGGCGCAGGGTTTAGGACCCTGTCTCTTAGGAGTTCGTGGGTTCGAATCCCACCACCCGCATTATTTGATTTTTTTTACAAAATACCTTAAGCATATATGAGATTAAACAGAAACGTCGGCATTGAAAAAAACATTAATCGGAATTACAGTAGTAGGAAAAGACAAGGAAGGAATTGTAGCTAATTTTACAAATTTTGTTTTTGAGCGGAAAGGTAACTTAGAAAGAGTAAATCAAAATGTCATTAAAGGTCTTTTTGGCATGTATTTGGAAGCATCATTTACAAAAAAGATCGACATAAAGAGATTTGATTCTGATTTAGAAAAATTGGGTAAACAATTGCATATGGAAGTGAATACACATCACGAATCAAATTCACAAAAGAACATAGCAGTGTTTGTAACAAAAGAACCACACTGTCTACAGACATTAATTCGCGCACAAACAAGAAAAGAGCTAAAAGGAAAAATTGCAGTGGTAATTGGTACAGAAAATACTCTTTCAGGAATGGCAAAAAAAGCAAAATTACCTTTCGTATTAATTAATGAAAAAAATCAAGATAAAGCTGAAGCTAAAATCATTCAAGTGTGCAAAAAATATGATGTTGACTTAATTGCATTAGCAAGATACATGAGAATATTAACGCCAAATTTTGTTTGGAGATATCCAAATAGAATAATCAACATCCATCCATCATTACTTCCTGCATTTCCAGGAGCTATGGCTTATGCACAAGCTTTTGAGAGAGGAACAAAAATTATTGGCGTAACATCACATTACGTTACAGAGAATCTTGATCAAGGTCCAATAATTTTCCAAGATTCATTTAGCGTAAAACCTGAACATACATTAGAATCAATAAAAAGAGCAGGACAGAAACTTGAAGCAGAAGTTTTGTTGAAAGCAGTAAGAATGCATCTAGCCGATAAGTTAGAAGTTAGATGGAGAAAAGTACATACAAAGTGATCTGATGATTATTCGAGATCAATTTGATCCTGATTTAAGAAAGAGGATTAAACAAAAAAAACAGATTGCAATAATTCCTGTAGGCTCAATTGAACAACATGGTCCACATCTACCAATTTCAACAGATTCAGATATTGTTACAGAAATTTCATTGAGATTTTCAAAGAAGATTGATGGTATTCTTCTTCCTACAATCAATTATGGAATTTCAGATGAACATTTTCCATTTTTTAATCTAAGCGTGAAAAAATCTACATTATCAAAAATGCTAGATGATATTTGTGGGTCATTAATTAAAAATGGAATTTCCAGAATTTTGATAATTAACGGTCATTATGGAAATTTAGATTCTTTGAAAGATTTTGAAAGAAAAAAGAAGAAAAGTCGAAAGATCAAGGTTCTTTCCTATTGGAAGTATATGGATAGAGAGTTTGATCATGCAGGAAATGTCGAGACATCAATTATGCTGGCGATTTCAAAAAACGTGAAAATGAATAATGCAAAAAAAGGTTTTCAAACAGATGGCATGTCAAAACAAGAAATTTCAAAAATCAACAAACTGGCACAAAAATCATTTCCAAAAGTTACAGGAAATGGAGTTTGGGGGGATCCTACTAAATCATCAGCAAAATTAGGAAGAAAAATCATCAACGAAGTAGTAAATAATCTTGTAAAAGAGTCAAACTTGACTTACTGAAACAAAACGAAAAATTCACCAGTGAACGTTTAATATACTCCTCATTAATGGAATCAATAAGTGAAATAAATGTCCGTAGATATGGCAGTAAAAGTACTCGATGAAAGTATCAACAAAAAGGTACTGATAAAGCTCAAAGGTGGTAAAACCATTACAGGTATGCTACAAGGCTTTGATCAACACATGAACCTGCTACTCGACCAATCAGAAGAGATCCCTTCTGAAGGTGATTCAAAAAGCCTAGGATCCATTGTAGTTCGTGGAGATAATGTTGTTATGATATCTCCTCCAGCAGAATAGGTGTTCTCTAATGACTAGAGGCACACCATCAATGGGTAAGCACAACAAGGCTCACACACATATCAGATGTAGAAAATGTGGAAAAAATTCTTTGCACAAACGTCTACATAGATGTGCAAGTTGTGGATGGCCTGATGCAAAATGGCGGAAATACAATTGGATAAAACGGAGCGTTCCTGCGTTATAATTAATTTTGAAGCTGTTTTCTAAAACAAAAAGTAAATTCCAAACTCCATCTATTGGTTCAAATTCACAAATTGTAAGTCAATTACACTCATTAGAAATTGAAAAAGATATTCTAACAAAAACAATTGCCAGACTGTATCAAAATGAAACAGATTTGACTAAAATTCAGAAAGATAGACTACTACTAAGATATCAACATCAGTTAGGCGTAGTCATTACTAGAATTGAGAAGATAGAGAAAGCAAGTAAACACCCAGATCTAGGACCACTAGGTGATGGATTAATTACATTAATGGATCAGAAATTATCACAACTTGACCAAAGACTATACGAATTAACATCAAAGATTCAGGTTGCTCAAGTAGAAAGTGATGTTCAGAGCAAGAAAAAGAGTAAGAAATCAGAACAAATAGAAGAAAAATCAAAACCAATTTTTGAAAAACCTATTGAAGAATATGCTAACAAGAGTTCAGAGAAATTCGAGATTACAACTCTTACATCATTGCCAAAATTAGACCCTGTGAAACAAACAAAATACGATGAAATGTTGTCTCAGCTAAGTAGTGATGTCATAACACCACCACCAATGAAACCAAAAGTTTCTGAAGAACAGAAAATTGAAACACCTGAGATTAAACAAACAAGTCTAGTTCCAGTAGTCGAAAATAAACCAGAACCTGTTGTGGAACCAGTTGAGTCGGTAACAAAACCACTTTTCAACAATATGGCAAAACCAATTGTAGAATTACCAGAAGAAGCAGAAATTGATGATGATGATGATGATGATCTTGCTGCAATTAAAGCAAGAATTACAAAAACATTGTCAAACATTGAACAAGCAGAGGTCGATTAATGTCATTTGATGATGCCATCAAGGCATTATCTTTAGATGCCTTGAAAAATGTAAAAGATGGACATGTTATAGGTTTAGGAAGTGGACGTGCAGCAACTGCATTAGTTAAATCATTATCAAAATATATCAAAACAAAAAAAATTGCAGTAAAATGTGTACCAACCTCAATGCAGATCAAATTAATCGCAGAGAAAGGAGGTTTAGAATTAATTGATGCAGATCAAATTGATAAAATAGATTTAGTATTTGATGGTGCAGATCAAATTGATAAAAATAAATTTTTGATAAAAGGAGGTGGTGGAGCATTACTAAAAGAAAACATACTGATCAGTGCTGCAAAAAAAGTAATCATAATGGCAGATAGTTCAAAATTTGTCAAAGATTTTAACAGAACAATTCCAATTGAAGTTCAACCCTCAGCAAGACAGATTGTTTGGAAAAAAATTGAAAGATTAAGCGGTAAACCAGAATTGAGAACACTAGATAGAGGGTATCCATTTTTTACAGAAAATTCAAACATTATACTTGATTGTGGTTTTGGAGTAATCAAAAATCCAAAAATACTACAACAAAAATTACTCAACATTCCAGGAGTAATTGAAGTCGGAATTTTTACAAGAAAACCAGATATAATCTACAAAGCAAAAGCAAACGGTAAATTTGAAATTTTAACTTAATTTTCGTGGTACAAAATTTCCATAACCAGGCTTTCCAATCACTTCAAAATCTTCAGCAACAACTGTACCTCTAACAATTGTTTTTACAGGCCAACCTTTGAGATTCCATCCATCATAAACAAGATAATCCGAAAATCCACCAAAAAGTTCAGGAGATACTTTTTCCTCTTTCTTTAAATCAATCATCGTAATATCAGCGTCATATCCTTTTTCCAAACTTCCTTTACCAGATAAACCAAAAATTTTCGCTGAATTTGTACTTGTTAAATTAACTAATTGATTGAGATTAATTCTATTTTTGTTAATACCTTCGCTAAGTAATATTGGCAATGAGGTTCCAATTCCAGGAAATCCTGCCAAAGCACCCCAAACATCATCGCCCCCAAGTTTTAGTTTTAATTGATTAGCAACATGATCAGTTCCTATTGTATCAATTTCATTATTTTGTAAAGCATTCCATACAGATTGTACATCATTGTTTGTTCTGATTGGAGGCATAACTTTTGCAAGATAACCAGTTTGAGTTTCATGAGATAATGTTAGATAATGAGGACATGTTTCAACAAAAATTTTAGTTCCTTTTTTCTTCTCTTCTTTTATTTTATCTAATGCCAACTTTGAACCAATATGTACAAAATAGATTTGACAATCATATTTTCTTCCATATTCACAGATTATCTGAATTGATTTTGCTTCAAAATTTGGAGAACGACTTTCAGACCATGCGTTTAAGCCATCATGATTTTTTTCTTTTTCTGTTTTCATTCCACATGAACATTCTTGATAATCTTCAGCATGAACTAAAACAGGACATTTGAGAGATGCTGCATTTTTAACTATTTTTTCAACTAATTCATTTGTAACATTTACTTCAGCAGCAATTAATTTTTCTTCTCCAGGATTCATTTCCATGTATACATGGCCAACATCACCACCAAGATTCATGTATATTTTAAATGAAATAATTTTATTTTCTGCACAATACTGCATTTCAGCAATTTGAGAATCATCAAAAATTGAGGCATGTAGAGTATAATCAATATAATGAGAATTTTGACTTGCGAGAAGATGTTTGTTAAGAGATTCTTTGTACGAGCCTTTTAATCTAAACATCCTAATCATTGTAGTGACACCACCTATTGCAGCTGCGTGTGATTCACTAATCGCAGCTTGATCAATTGGTGAATAAACACCATAGTGAACATGAGGATCAACTAATCCAGGAATACTCACTAAACCAGAACCATTAATTTTTTTATCACAATCAGGGGCATCGTTAGTGATTAACTCTATTTTTCCATTTTCAACAACAATATTTTTTTCAACCATACCTTTTGGGGTTATAACATGTGAGTCAGTAATGAGTAAATCGTAAGTCATTATTTTTCTAAATTTTCTAGACTGTACTATAGTAAAAATGAATATACATTGTAGAAAAATGCAATTATTAGGGCCGATAGTTTAGGGGTAGAGCGCCACGTTCGCAACGTGGAAGTCGAGGGTTCGATTCCCTCTCGGTCCATTTCACGAAAACATTATACAGAGAAAAGATATAATTTTGTTATGAAAGTATTCAATGGAAAAAAGGCAGCAAATGATTACATGTCTGCACATACATTAGCATTTTCAACACCAGAGCTTACCTTAATGAGATATTCATTTTGGTTAGGAGACATGGTGAAAGACCCAGAAGGAAAAGAAGAGAGTATACCAAGACTTTACACATACGTAGATGAAGAAGATTATGCACCAGTTCAAATAATCGATGATGATAAATTTGAAGCAACAGGTGCGCTTTTTAAATCAAATTTGTATGGAAGTGCAAATGATGGTTCTTCTGAAGAAGAACAATTTTGTTCTGAATGTGGTTCAAAAAATTCACCTCAAGCAAAATTTTGTAGAGAATGCGGAGCCAATCTTAGTTAAAGAATTATTGTTTTGAGCCACATTTCGTGCAAAATTTAGCACCCGGTCTTAATTCTGCACCGCATGATGTACAATTTCCACCACTTTGTTTTGGTGGAAGTAATCTAGGATCTGGTGTAGGTAAAGTTCCTGGTTCATTAAATGAAGAAGCTGAAGGAGGTGCACCCATAACAGAAGGAGGACCGCCAACAGGGTTTTGTGCACTTCCACGAGGAGGAGCACTTGGCATCACTCCTGGTTGACCCATTCCTGGTTGACCCATTCCTGGCATTAATCCAGGAGAATGTGTTGCACCTGTACCGCCGCCACCACCTCTTGAAACTTGATCTAATGCTTTTTTTAATTCCATCAATGAATTAACACCTAAAAATAATAAAGCAGAATAAGAAGCGGTGTAATCACCTAATTTCTGAAAAAATTCTTTATCAGACATTTGTCCAGATTTATACAAATTGTTTGCATCTAGAAAAGATTCGTAATATCCTTGTGTATCAGTAAATAATGCTTGTAACTTATCAAAAGTAAGATTGTATGTATCAATTTCTCCTAGTGACATAATTGAATGAGGAGAATCTAATATTAATAGTTTAGAATAAAAAGAGAAAAATTAGTAGAGCCTAAATTTTTTCGAGTGCTCTATCTATCATGTTTTGGTATACTTCTTTAGAGCCTGCGCCTACTTGTTGAGCTATGATTTCACCTTTGTTCAAGAGTAACAATGTTGGAATACTAAACACATTGTATTTTTGTGCAATTTCTTGTGCATTATCAACATTAACTTTTACAAAGTTGACTTTACCATCATAATCTCCAGCAAGTTCTTCTACAACAGGTCCAACCATTCTACATGGTCCACACCATTGTGCCCAAAAGTCCACAAATACTGGTTTTTCAGAATTGAGGACATCAGTTTCCCATGATTTTGGATCAGCTATTTCTGTTATTGCCATGATTAACAAATTTTATCAAAAGTTCACATCTAAAAATGTATTTGTGATTATAACACCGTGTTGCCAAATATTTTAAAGAATTTTCAAAATATACTTAAATGACGTACTGGGTGTATGAGAACATGAGTGCAGAACTTCGATTGAAAAAACTTAGAGGTTCAGGTGGATTTGTTATGGCAAGAGTAACTGATGAACAACAAAGTAAGGGAAATCTTGGAGGACCAGATCTATTTTTAGCTCCAATTGGAAGATTAGAATCAGAATTAATTTCTAAATATACATGTAATACATGTGAAAAAGAGTTTGAAGGTAGTCCAAAAATTGAATTTGAGAATCCAAATGAGGAGGTTGCAGAGAATTTAGTTTTAGCCGAGAGAGGGAAATATCTATGCAATGGATGTGATGCAACAATTGCAGAATATAGGGAATTTAGAAAACCAGATGAGACAATGAATGTAGGATTAGCAAATCCAATAGACCAACAACAAGATACAGGTCTTTCAAGCTTTGATACACCAGTTCAAGAAGAAACTATGTCATCTGAAATTGTACAAGAGCCTATTCCTACTGGAGGAGAATTTAGATCAATTTTTGGTATGGATGTTTTTGATGAAAGTGCAAAAAAAATTGGAAAGGCAAAACAAGTAGGTGTTGATGCAAATCAAGAATTGGTATTAGTTATTTCAGATGATGAAGGAAACGATATGACCATTAGTTGGAATAGAATTGGAACTGTAGGGGAAGTTATCTTTTTAGGAAAATCTGAAAGAGCAGATGTGAAAGTAGAACAAACTGTCGAAGTAGGAACTGGTTTAAGATGTCCAAGTTGTAATTTCGATAACAAACCCGACTCTAAATTTTGTGAGAGTTGTGGAGATAAGTTGGTATAGATAATCGATAAGATTTATCTTAGTAAATTTTCGAGCATACATAATTTGGGAAGTTCAACAAAGAGTCTAATCAAAGATGTAGTGATTATTGTTGTAGCAATTGCTGTAATTTGGTTAGGATTACAAGCAGTTTTTGGAACTTCAAATCCATTTTACGTGGTTTCAAGTGGAAGTATGATTCCAGCGTTAGAGGTTTATGATGTTATAGTTGTTGAAGGAAACACACCGTTTGAAGATATCGAAAAAGGAGACATAATTGTATTTTATTCACCAAAATTATACGAGCAAGGAAAAGAGAGAGTGATTGTTCATAGAGTTAGTTTGGACATGTCAACAGATGCTCAAAAGATAGTAAGAACAAAGGGAGATGCTAATCCATCTTCAATTGCAGGTACAGATTATCCTATAACAGAAAAGGAATATCTAGGTCAAGTAGAGTATGTGGTACCACAAGTGGGTTACATAACACAAATTTTACAACCACCAATCAATTACATAATAATTGCAGTCATAATTGGAGTCATGGTTGTGAAACATTTTGCAGGAAAAGAAAAGAAAAAAATTGAATTTCAGTATACAAAAGATAGTTCAGAAGTTAATGAGCCAGATAACAATTCAGAGGAAAATAAAGATGAGTCAACTGATAATACGCTTCACAAAGAAATAGCTGATGATTCAGACAAAAGTTTTGAAAATAATAGTGATTCAGAATATACTAAATCTTCAGAGTCAATAGATGACGATAAAAAAGAAATTTAATAAAATTACTTTTCAGGTATTTTGAATACACGTTTAAAGTATTCAGAATTTTCTTTCATTTCTTCAGGATCTTCTTTTACTTTAGCCAAATTTTTTGCAAGTTGTTTCTTGTAACCCAATTGCATTTGACGAGCAATTTGAATTCTTTGGGCCTGTGGTGATCCTGCACCATGCATTGATTCAGTAAGATAACCAACTGCATTTCGTCCCATTGTCATATTTTCAATTAATCTTAAGATTCTCATTCTATTTTCAACTTCAATTCCAGATTTACCTTTAAGATATTTTTCCAAGAGTGGTCCAGTTTCTGCACTTCTAAATTCTGCTTCAGATGGCAATGTAACTAGTATTCCACCTGCAACATCTTGAGCAAGTCTTGCTAATTCGTATGGCAATCTAGTAACATTGTGTTTACATACATTTGCAAGCATATCATCATTAAGAAATACACCAGATTTCATCTTGTGACCTTGATATGATGCAGCAATTCCTGCAGCATAGATTGATTCGTTAAGATGTGTCATTTCAATTATTTTATCCTTAATGTGTGAAACTTTTGGAACTCCATTATATTCAGCAATTGCTGCGGCTGCACCAATTAGAACATCACCTAAACCAGTTTTACAAACATAACTTCGTCTATGATAACAAGTGAATCGCTCAACTAACATAGATGCAAATTCGTATTCACCATCCATAAAGATCATTTCGTTTGGTATGAAAACGCGGTCAAAGATTACCATAGTTTCTTGTCCACCAAATTCAGAGTTTCCAACATCAATGTCACCTGGCTCCATACTACGAGTATCACAAGATTGTCTTCCATAGATGTAAGTAATTCCAGGTGCGTCTACGGGAAGTGCACCAACAATTGCATAATCTTTGTCATTTTCTAATAATCTCATAGTAGGCATTACAATCATCCAATGTGAGTTAATTGTACCAGTTTGGTGTGCTTTAGCGCCTGTAACGTAAACACCTTTGTCATCCCTATCAACAATATGTAAAAACAAATCAGGATCTTCTTGCTCACTAGGTGCAAGACTTCTGTCACCTTTAACATCAGTCATAGCTCCACCAATTACCAAGTTTTCATGTTGAACCATTTTAATAAATTCTAATAGTCTCTGATGATATTTCGTACCATGTTTTTCATCAATTTCAAATGTTGTGGAATGAAGCGAGTTCATTGCGTCCATACCGACACATCTTTGGAAACATGTACCAGTAAGTTGTCCTAATTTTCTTTGCATTTTATTTTGTAAAACTAAATCTTCTGCGCTTTCGGCAATATGCAGGAAACGGTTTACTCTTTCGCCAGAAATTGAAGATTTAGGAAATGCTAGTTCTTCTTCTTCAACTGCAAGATCGTATGTTTTTGCTACTGCATTAATTGAAGGTCTGATCATAGGGTGACTAACTGGTTCTTTTACTAGTTCACCAAACAGGTAAACTTTCAGATCTCTACCTTTGAGACTCTCAATATACTCTTCTCCAGTTCTGATTGGTTTGACTGTTTTTTGCATGTCGACACTACACTTAGTGATTCAAATAATTAAAAAGTTTCCAATTAAAGCTGTGCCTAACTATAAACCAATACGCACATCTAGAACTTTACAACCCTTATTTTTTTCCATAACCAAAACAGGATTCATATCTAATTCTTTAATTTCATTGAAATCAGATACTAGCTGAGATAGTCTCTGAATGCATTCAGAGAGTTTTTTGATATCAGATGGTTTTTCACCTCTAACACCTTCTAGAATTTTTTTAGTTTTAATTGATGAAATCATATCATCTGCTTCAATGTTTGTCATCGGTGCAAGTCTGAAAGTAACATCTTTTAAGACTTCAACATAGATTCCTCCCATTCCAAGCATTACAACAGGTCCAAACCCTGGCTCTAATTTTGAACCAATAATCATCTCTTTTCCACCTTTTACCATCTCAACAACCAAAACACCTTTGATATCGGCTTTCTTGTTGTATTTTTTTGCATTTTTTATTATAGTATCAAATGCATTTTCAACATCTTTTGCATTTTGCAAATTAACTTTCACTCCACCAGCATCAGATTTATGGATGATTTGAGGTGATGCAATTTTTAATACAACTGGATAACCGATTTTTTTAGAAGCAGCGACTGCTTCTTTTTTTGATTTTGCTAATTTACTTGCAGGTAATGGAAAACCATACGCTCTGAGAATTTCTTGGCCTTCTTCTTCCAAAAGAGCACTTCGTTTTTGTTTTTTTGCATTATCTAAAATCTTTTTTACGGTATTTTTTTTCACATTAAATTTCGTAATTTTTCCAGGAGAATTTTTTACCCAATCTGTGAATGTAAGCATGGCTTTTAGTGCACGAATTGAACCTTCTGCATAAGTGTAGTATGGAACATCACCTTTTGCCAAAATTTCACGATTAGTTATTCCTTCATCTAGTCCCATCAAACTGGCTAACATTGTTTTCTTATATTTTTTTGACATAGAAACTATGACTTCTGCAAGCTTATCGTAATTCAAAGTAGCAGATGGTGTACACATAGAAATTACAGATCCAACATTTTTGTGTTTTAACACTTCATTCAAAACATTTTCAAATCTTTTGAAATCTGCATCTCCTACAATGTCTACTGGATTACGTGAACTTCCCCATGGAGGAATTACAGCATCAATTTTTTTTCTAATTTCTTCAATTTTTGCCATTTTAATTCCAAGTTTTGAACATGCATCAGTTGAAATTATAGCAGGACCACCGGCGTTTGAAACGATTACTAAATCACCGTTCATTGGAAGTGGTTGTTTTGAAAATGCAGTTGCATAATCAAATAATTCTTCCATTGTATCAACACGTATTGCACCTGATTGTTTTAGTAATGCATCGTAAATTTCATCAGAACCCATTAAAGCTCCGGTATGTGACATTGCAGCTTTTGCTCCTTCTGGACTTCGTCCTGATTTCAATACCAAAACAGGTTTTTTCTTTTTTCTTGTAATGTCTTTACACACTTTAAGAAATTCTTGACCGTTGCCCATATCTTCAAGATAGATAACAATAACCTTGGTTTGTTTATGTTCAGCAAGCATCTTTAAAATATCAATTTCACTCATGTCGGCTTTATTTCCCATACTAATTACTGCGGAAAATCCAATTCCTTGTGCACTTGCATCTTCAACTAATGCAGCGCATATTGCACCACTTTGTGAAACAAGAGCAATTTCTCCAGATTTGGGAGTAATTTTGAGAAATGTAGAATTCATCATGGTTTGTGGTTCAAGATTCATCACACCAAGACAGTTTGGACCAATAATTTGTAATTTGTATTTTTTTGCAATATCTTTTAATTTTTGTTCTAATTTTGCACCTTCTTCATCTACTTCTTTGAATCCTGCAGTAATTACAATTGCACCTCTTAGTTTCTTTTTTCCACATTCTTCTAACACTGCTGGAACAATAGTATTTTTTGTGACAACAACTGCCAAGTCAACTTTTCCGGGAACATCTAAAACTGATTTGTATGCTTTTTTGTCGAAAACAGTTTCACGTGTTGGGCTAATTGGATAAATTGTTCCTTTGTAACCTTTCATAATGTTATTAGTAATTGCACGACCTACACTACCTTCTTTATCAGAAGCACCAATAATTGCAATAGATTTCGGAGAAAGGAAAACAGAATTTGTCATTGTATGTTTTTAGATAAAAAATTTTTGTATAATTAAAGCTATTCCAAATTAACTTCCAAGCATCTTTCCTGCCAGATTTTCCTTTCTTGGAATCCAAAGTATTTTCAATTCAGGGATTTTTGGTATTAACGACCAAGATTCTTGTGCTAAAATACGTAATTGTTCATTATTTATTGCAAATTCATGATTTAGTTGATTGACAGTGTTTTTTGAATCACTAAAAATTGTAATTTTATCTAATGATCCTTGAAATTTTTTTAATACTGCAATTATAGCGTGATATTCAGCTTGATTATTTGTCAGTCCTGATTTATTTTCATAGAAGGATTCACCTGTCTCTTTAACAAAAAATCCATATCCAGATTTTTCACCGCCTGCACCATCAACGTAGATACTAACTTCCATCTTTATACAATTTTGTTAGTTTTACAGACAAATTTAATGTAATCATGTAAATGACTAATGAAATTGATTGTGAGACGATTGATGCCATATATGGTTCATAGTCAATTTGTAAGAAATAGTACTGTAAAGTCCATCTAACGATTGTATAAACAACCTCACCAATTCCAAGTGAAGAAATTATTTTAATTAAATCTGATTTTAAAAGTGTGTTATCTCTTTGACCGTTATCTAAAACATACTTTTTTCTATTATCAAAATAGTATAGACCACCAAAAACTGAAAAGAAAACAGCATAATCAATAATCAAAGTGAATGATGAATTGAGATAATCGGCTTGATCTCCAAAGTAATCTGCAGCAACTGCAGAAATGATAACTGAGGCTAAGAAACCTAAGAAGACGTTTTTATTTAATTTCAGATATTCTTGATACTTTTGTTTCATATTTTTTGGTAAAATATGTCATTTTTAGCGTTTCGAGGTAAAGCCATTAATTATATTATTTTTTAATAACAATATGGATTCAGATGAAAAACGGTTAAAACAAGAGGATTGTAATGAGGATGAGTTGGGAACAGGGGTTCTAACATTAACTAACAAACGTATCGCATTTGATAAAAGAACAAGTAGAATAGCCGATTTTTCAACAAAGATGGGAGATACCGTGATTGATGTTCCTTTGGATAAAGTAGACGTTTGGAAAGAAGGCAGATTTATCAAAAAAATTTGTTTTAAAATAAAAACAGATGAAGGTGAAAAATCATACAAGTTTGGCGTTATGGGAACAAGTGGATGGTTAGAAGAAATTCAAGATGCCATAGAAGATTTTAAGAATCAATAAAGAACATCAACGCTATCTAATCTCCAAGATTGTTTAACAAAAGTATCTTTCATTTTTGCACCAGGATATACACTAGATTCTCTTATACCAGTTATTGCAATTTGTGAACCACAATCACCTGCATAGTTTAGTGGAACTACAAAGAATTTTGCTTTTTGTCTTTTACATACATCTTCTAACATAGAAGATAGTCTTTTGTTTGCAGCTACACCTCCAACTATCATGATTTCATTTTTTCTTGTAAATGCTAATGCACGTTCAGTAGCTTCTGCAATCATAGCAAATGCAGTTTCTTGTAACGAATAACATGCATCTTCAACTCCTTTTGACGTACTTTGCTTTGCAGCCGAAAGTAAGCCTGAGAATGATACGTCATTTCCTTTTACCACATATGGTAAATCAACATAGTTTGTGGATTTATTTGCCAATTCTTCAATTTTTCTTCCACATGGAGAAGCAAATCCCAATGAACGTCCAAATTGATCTAAAAGTTGACCTAAAGTGATATCTAATGTTTCACCAAAAACTCTCCATCTACCAGATGAAAATGCAAGAATCATTGTATGTCCTCCTGAAACAAGAAGTACAAGTGGGTTTTTTGCACCGGTCAAAAGTTTACCCAATTCAATATGACCAATAGCATGGTTGACAGGATAAATTGGAATATCATAATATGATGAGAGAGAACGTGCAACAACTGCACCAACTCTAAGACATGGTCCTAAACCTGGACCACCTGCATATGCAATCATGTCAAGATCATTGATTTTGATTTTTGCTTCATCAAGACATTGTTTTAGAACAGATGAACTATTTTCTATATGATGACGTGATGCTTCTCTAGGATGGATTCCTTCACCTTCTGGGGGTTTGTAGATTTTCCTAACGTCAGATAAAATTTTTCCATTTTTTTGTTTTTTTTCAATTACTGCACAAGAAAATGTGTGTGCTGTACTTTCAATTCCTAGGCAATACATACTATCCTCTACTTAATGTTGATACTATTTTTATTATATCATTGTTTTTGAGTTCATGATCAGCACCAATACGTTGTTTTGTTTTTGCATCAATAGCATGTAAAAATCCATTTCCAATATCTTGATGAATTGTAAATGCCAATTCTTTTGCAGTAGAACCTTTTTTTAATAATCTTGCATCAGGTAAAACTTGTCCTTGTTTATTCATTAATTTGGTTTCATCTTCAACAGGATAAACAACAATCATGTCTAAAACATCAAAGATTATTGAATTAAGAATTTGTTGAACACCAGTTGTTTGAATTTTTGTCATAACATTTTTTGCAAGATGTAATGCATTATTTTGTTGTTCAGACAACTGAACATTATCTTTTCCTGAAAAACTTTCATCTCCAGGAACATAATTGATTAGTTCAGCTTTTGTAGCCTTTCTCAATAAAAGTTCAGTTTCAGCGCTAGAGGGAATAACTTTGAAGTTTGTCGATATTTTTTCTATAATTTTTAAATCATCACAAAGATCTGCTTTGTTAGCTGCAATAAGCAAAGGTTTTGCAATTTTTCTAAGAGATTTTAGAAAGCCCATGATATCATCGTCTGACCAATCTTGAGCTTTTTTTGTTTTTAATGACATTGATATTAGAACTTGATCAACTTGAGATTCTAGTATTCCTAATCCCGTAAAACGACGGGCAATTCCGTCAGTAATTTTTGCACGTTTTTGATCTATTTCTTTTACAAGTTTTGGCCATTCTCTGTCAAGTATTTCTTTAAACCATAAATCAAATTCTTCTTCAACAAATTTTATGTCTTCTAATGGATCATGAGTTCCAACATTAACCGGTTGTCCTTGGATATCAGTTGAACCAGAAACATCAACCACATGAATCAATGCATCTGCCTTCATAGCGTCAGTTAGAAATTGATTTCCTAATCCCTTACCTTCATGTGCACCTGGAACTAATCCTGCAACATCAATTAATTTTACAGGAACGAATCTAATACCATCATGACACAGATCATTTTCACATCTCTTTTCTAAATTTGTACACTCACAATTAATTTTCAGATAACAAACTCCAACATTTGGTTCGATTGTAGTGAATGGAAAATTTCCACTTTGAACTACCGTTTCTGTTGCAGCAGAGAAAAAAGTCGATTTTCCAACATTTGCTTTCCCAAGTAACCCAATTTGCATAAGGAGATAGTTTTCATCTGATCATATTAGTATTACAGAAATTCATTAATCATGGATGTAGAAATGAATTATGTGAATTTAGTAATTACAGGCAATCCAGGTGTTGGAAAACATACAATTGCAGATTTGTTCGCAAAACAAAATTCATCATATCAGATATTTGACATAAACAAATTTGCAATTGAAAAAGGACTTGGTGAACAGACAGATGACGGAATTGAAGTAGATACTAAAAAATTGAAAAATGAGATTCAAAAGTTGAATTTAGAAAAGTCACTAATTGTAGGTCATTTAGCACCTTATGTACTGGATGAATCAAATGTTGAATTTGTCATAATTTTGAGAAAAAATCCCTATGAATTAATAAAAATTTATGAAAAAAGAAAATATCAAAATCAAAAAATAAAAGAAAACGCGGGTAGTGAAGTATTGGGTGTTATTGCAAATGATTCAATTACATCATTTGGAAAGGAAAAATCTTTTGAAGTTGATGCAACAGATAAGACGCCAGAAGTTATTTTGAAGAGAATTCAGGATATTATGAACAATCAAGAGAGTGGCGATATTGTTGATTGGCTAAAATTAATTGAAGAAAAAAATGAAATGAACAAGTTTTTTGATTACTAATTTAATATAATCCTCAATAATTATACAAAGAATTGTTTGAGATAAAATATAGTGATTTAGCAGGTAGAATAGGTGTTCTTCATACAAATCATGGTAAAATCGAAACACCATCCTTTGTTCCGGTCATACATCCAGTAAAACAAACTATTCCAGCCAAAAAAATTAAAGAAATTGGTTTTGATGTTGTAATTACAAATGCATACATCACAATGAAAAGATTGGAAGAGAAAGCAAGAAAAAATGGTATTCATAAAATAATAAAATATGATAGTTCTATAATGACAGACTCTGGAGGATATCAGGTTTTAGAATACGGAGAGGTGGATGTCAAACCGCCTGCTATGGCAAAATTTGAAATGGACATAATGACAGACTTTGCAATCCCATTAGACAAACCTACTGGATTTGGATTATCAAAGAAACAAGCAAAAGAATACGTTGATCATACACTAAAAGTTTGTAAAACAACAATAAAAAATAAAAAAAATAATGGACAGATCTGGATTGGTCCCATACAAGGAAGTGAACATCCAGAATTAGTCAAAAGATCAACTAACGAATTAATCAATATGGGTTATCAAATGCTTGCATTGGGAAGCCCAGTTGAATTTATGGAATCGTATGAATACAAATTATTAGCAGAAATGATTATTGCTGCGAAGAAAAACATACCAACTTCAATTCCATTACATTTGTTTGGTGCAGGACATCCATTAACAATTCCACTAGCAGTTGCACTAGGTTGTGATACATTTGATTCTGCATCATACATGCTTTATGCAAAACATGATAGAGTGATAACAGAAGATGGTACTAGAAGATTAGAAGAGTTGGAGTATTTCCCATTTGATTGTGAGGTTTCTTCAAGATACAAACCAAAAGAATTACTTGCCATGAAGAAAGAAGAAAGAACAGATCAGATTGCACTTTTCAATTTATACTCAATAAAAGCTGAAGTTGATAGAGTAAAACAAGCTATTCGAGAAGGTAGATTATGGGAATATACAATGAAAAAGGCAAGAGCACATCCAAAATTATTTGAGACAATTGATGTAATACTAAATAATACAAAATTTTTGCAAGATGGAACTCCAAAGTTTAAAGAGAAAGCAATTTTCCTATTTGGACCAGAGGATCAATACAGACCAGAGATTAGAAGATATCACGAATATGTAAAAAAATTTAGAACAAAAAAGAAAATTGTAGTTATTACAAAAGATCCAATGATAAAACCAGTATTCACATCATATGATTATAAAAAATTGCGAAGAAAATTCAAAGATGCAGATTTGGTACAATTTTGTAATTATAATCCATTTTTAGGCATAATACCAATTGAAATTTCAGATGTTTTTCCAGCATCACACTATGTAATGTCTAGGAAAGAATTTGAGCCTGAAAAATTCCCTACATTTTTGGAAGTTTGGAATGGATTTTTCAGTAAAAACAAGTTTGATTCAGTATATCTTCCAAAAAATGATTCATTTTTGCAGTATTATAAGAAGTTCATTCCAAAAGGGATAACAAAAAAACAGATTATTGAATAATTTATCTATCTCAAATTATTGATGAATGTATGATTAAATCAATATTAACAGTAATAATTTGTTTAGGAGTTTTGTTTTCAGTTCAAGCAGCATTTGCAGAAGAGGAATTACCTCTTCCAGAGGGAAAAAATATCAAAGAATGGGAATCTATCAGCGCAGCATTAGTTGCAGAAAAAAGATTTAGTGAAGCAATAATCTATCTTGATAAAATTTTAGAACAAGAACCAGATAACTTGAAAGCATTAACTAACAAAGCAGGACTTCTTGCACAACTAGGAAATTTTTCAAAAAGTCTTAGTTTATCAAATAAAGTTTTAGAAATAGATCCAAATAGACTTTCAGCATTAACTAACAAAGCAATTGCACTAAAAATGCTAAATGAGTATGAAAAATCTTTTGAAGTCTTTACAAAAATATTGATAATTGATCCAGATAATGAAAAAATAAAACAAGCAAGAGCTAGCTTACTAAGTGAATCACCTACAATTTCAACAAATGATTCTATGTATGATGTTCATGTCTTAGTTGTAGTTAGAGACAAAGATGAAAATCTCATTGCAGTCACTGAATCAAATAATGCACGGTATTTACCATCAAAATTTACTGAAAAGTGGTGGAATGACTTATCAGAAAAAAATTATTTGAAATATGAGAATGGTTATGAAATATTTCAAAAAGAAAATACAATGTTATCAAATGACGATCATTTAGGAATGTTAACATTGGAACGTGAAATGAGCGGATACAATGTGAATATTTTTGAAGCGTTTATTCCATTGATTCAGATGGAAGAGACAGATACTGCAAAAGTTCAATGGACGATTATCAAGAATTAGGCTTTTTAGAGAAAAACATTCCAATTCCAATTGAAAAGAATACAATTAGTGGAATATACCTATACGGAAGAATTTCATAAAAATTTGTAAACACTATAAGAATTGGACCTGCCAACAAGGTACCTAAAATTAAAAACAAGATTGAATCAGTTTCTTTAATCCAATTTTTTGCAAGTAGTGTTAATCCAACAACAACAGGCAAAATTGTCATTAGTAAAAGGAAATCATATCTCAGTAAAGGTCCAAACGTTGCGAGTCCAATGAAGAATTTTGATGCATCAATTTGTATTACATTTGGATATATCGTGTCCCCAGAGAAAATGACTATGGCTGAAATTCCTATAATTCCTACATATGAAATTAAAAGTAGAATTTTCTTTTTGCTCGAAATCGAGGTTCTTCCAGCAAAGAATAGCGTCATGACAAAATAAGGTGCAACAAACGCTTTGGTGAAAAATGATAGAATATAGAAAATTGGAGATAAAATCCATTGTTTTTTTATGACATAAATTGATAATAGATAAAATAGTACCCAGAAGTTTTCATATACTGCAACGGTATCAAATCTAAGAAATGTATGACTCTGAATCAATACAAGAATTGCAATAATTCCAGCAAATCTTTTTTCAGTAATTTGAACTGTTAAAAGATATGTGAATAGTATTACCAGGATTGAAGCAACAAAAGGTAAAATTTTGATATTTTGGAAAATTGTCTGAGATGCATCTAAAAGAAGCATGCGTACATAACGGTCATTTTGTTCTTCGATGTAGATATTTTCAGATTTTCCGTCTGGCCATATCTTTAATGCATCTTCCAGAATTTCATAATCACCCCACTGTTTAGATTCATCAAGTAATAATTCTGGAGAAGAAATACCAATGTATAATGAAAAAATTATTAATAAAATGATCAAAGTAGGTTTTTTTGGAATTTCAAAAATTCGTATTTTGTCTATGGAATTAGAAATTGAAGAAGGCAATTTTTTCTTATAATAAATAATTCCAAAAAATAATAATCCAAGATTTGATAAAATTACAGGAACACCCAATGTTCCAACTTCATATGGAATTAGATTATCTGAGAATTTTCCAAATACAGATGAAAATAATGATGGAAAAATTATTGAGATAATAGTTAATGAAACAAAAAAGATGGTTGCAATACCAATTAAGCTGGAAATTTTCGACATGAAATAATTTTAGAGCTCATATAATTAAATGAAAATAAAATAAGAAAAAGAGGTTTTCTGAAAACGTGCCTATAATGCAGCGTCTTCAGCCCATCCGTTGATGAATACACCGTTTTTGTGAAGTGGAACTGGTTGACCAGCTGTGTAATTCATTGGTCTCATCCAGAAAATGGATTTTGTTGGACAAACTCCAATACATGCACCGTCTGTGATGCATCTTTCAGGATAGAAGACAAATGCTTTACCACGTTTCCAACCTTCTACAGGTTTTACACGGAGTACATCCGGACCAAGAGAAGTACAGATCTCTACACATAGTGCACAGCCGATACATCTCTGTTCGTCAATGTCTGGAATGATTGCGATTGGCATTCTAACACTCTTTGACCGTATTTACTATTTAAACCATGAACTAGATCGTTAACAGCGTTATGAAATGGATCGATGAATAAAACAAAAGAAAAAACGATAAACAAGAAATTACTTTCTCATTGCATCGATTTGGCCAGATGTTACCCAATCCAATAGTTCTGCGGATGATGGATTCATTTCTGGTTTTCCGCCCATAAGATTGGCTACCCAAATCCAGTTAATTTGATTTAATAGGACTTTGTTTGCTTCGTCGCCTGCGCGAACTTTAGCAACTAGAGCTTGATCTTGTGTGGCTTCCCATTCTGCATAGGTTCTTCCCATAATTGATCAAAAGTCAGCTTCCACTAATTAAAGCTATTGTAAATTGTCGACCTAGTACAATTTGAAGAGTCTAAGATATAAGACAGAGTTGAAATTTGTCTTGCGTGGAGATCAAAGTTTTAGGCGCGGCTGGTGAAGTAGGGCGATCAGCTTTTCAAGTCAACTGTGATGGAACAAATTTTTTGCTAGATTATGGAGTAATGTTTGGAAAACCAAGAGGTGCCCCACCCACATACCCCCTTCATGTTAAACCACGAGATATTGATTCAGTAATCATAACTCATGCACATTTGGACCATTCAGGATGTGTTCCATCATTATTTGTCAGCGGAAATTGTAATGTCTATGGTACAGCCCCAACATTTGATCTGAGTAAATTATTAATTCAAGATATGATAAAAATTGAAAAAAATTCACATTCTTTTGGAGTTCCAGAGATTGATAACATGATGGCAAAATCAAAGATAATTGGATTTAAAGAAAAGATTACTAGAGGAAATGCGTCGTTTGAACTTCGTTCATCAGGACATGTGATAGGAGGAAGTACCGTTTTAGTAGAGTCAAAAAATAAAAAATTATTCTATACAGGAGATATCAATTTGAGAGGTTCAAGATTATTGCCACCTGCAGATTTGGATATTGGTGAGATGGATATGGTGATTACAGAGAGTACTTATTCTCAGGAAAATCAAATGCCTAGAAAGGAATCTGAAAAAGGATTAATTGATTTTGCAAATGAGGTAATAGATAGGAAAGGTACACTATTCATTCCATCATTTTCTGTTGAACGCTCACAAGAAGTGGCTAGTGTACTAATCAATTCAGGATTTAACCATAAGATAATCATGGACGGAATGGCTTTGAAGGTAAACGAGGTACTTTTAAAATATCCAGAATATCTTAGAAATCCAGAAATTTTCAAAGATGTCATAGAGAAGGTTGTATCGGTGAGAGACCATAATGAAAGAAAGAGAGCATTATCAGAACCTTGCGTAGTTATTTCACCTGCTGGAATGCTAGTTGGAGGAAATGCAGTTTATTATTTACAAGAATTGTCATTTAATGACAAAAATGGAATTGCATTAGTATCATATCAAGGAGAAGGAACTCCTGGAAAGAAATTATTGGATACAGGTAAGGTTCAAACTCGCGGTAAAGATCTTAATGTAAAAGCCGAAGTAAAACAATTCCAATTTTCAGGTCATGCAGATAGAGATAGTTTATTTGAAATGATTAAAAATCTCAAAGGAAATCCAAAAATTATGACCGTTCATGGTGATGATGAATCATGTACAAGATTTGCTGAAGAGATTCATGAAAGATTTGGATTTGAAGCACACGCTGCTAAATTAGATGAAAAAATAACTCTCTAAATTGAAAGATAAATTTGAAGTAAATATCGATGATACCATAAACAGCGGTCAAGTTTTCTTATGGAAAAAATTTGATTCAAAATGGTATGGAATTAACGGAAAAAAGATACTAGTTTTGGAAGACAAATTAGATATAAAATCTAAAAATATTCATAATTTTTTTAGATTTGATGATGATTTTCAAAAAATCAAGAGACAGTTATCAAAAGATGATATAATGAAAAAAGCCATTAAGAATTTTCCTGGAATGCGAATTTTAAGACAAGACCCATTTCAATGCTATATTTCATTTATCGTTTCATCAAATTCAAATATTCCAAATATTCAAACCAGACTTCAAAAATTATCCCATAAATTTGGTGAGAAAAGAACAATAGATGACAAGGAATTTTTTTTATTTCCTAAACCTGAAAAGTTAGCTAATGCATCAATTACAGATATTGCAAAATGTGGATTAGGATATAGAAGTAAGTATGTAAAAAAAGCAGCAATTGCGGTTAATGAAGGAACAATCGATTTTTCATCTCTCAAAAAACAAGATTATCAAGAAGCGAGAGACAGTTTATGCCAGGTGTTTGGAATAGGTAAAAAAGTTGCAGATTGTATATTGTTATTTTCACTTGATAAATTAGAAGCAGTTCCGTTAGACAGATGGGTATTACGCATACTACAAAAATATTATTCAAAAGAATTTCAGATTTCAACCAAGACAATTACAGAAAAAACGTATGATGATCTTCATAACAAAATAGTTGAACATTTTGGAAAATATGCAGGATATGGACAGCAATTTTTGTTCAAAAATGAAAGAGAGAGTTTTGATAAAAAATGGTTAGGATAACGATTAATATTGCAATCTACCGGCAAGTTCTTGTGCGGGTAGCTCAGCATGGATAGAGTGTCGGACTTCTAATCCGATGGTCGAGGGATCGAAGCCCTCCCCGCGCGCTCTAAAGTTTTTATTTTCAATGAATTGTCAAACAATCAATGACAGATATAGAAATAAAATTAGAAAATATGGAAATTAAACCACATCAAGAGATAGTCGGACATATCACAGTAAATTATTCAGGACTCTATGATGGTGTAGTGATAAACACGCAGATTCTTGGTTCAAATGAATTAGTTGTATGGAGAGAGTATAATGGTAAAAAAATTACACAAAATGTTTCAAGATTGTTTGTAAACAAAAATGTAATTCCAGATAACAAAGTTGATTTTGTTGCTACAATTGAGTTTGAACCAACTGAAGAACATGATGTTAAATTTCGTGCATCAATAATTCAACAACATAAAGAAGTAGAAAATGCTCAACTTTTTGCTAATTATTCAGCCTAGAATCTGGACTTTGTGACTTCAATAGTACCTGTCATCCAAGGATGTGGGTGACAATGGTATGTGATTACCCATGCACCGTTTGGAGGAGCTTTGGTGAATAAGAATTCGTATTCATCACCAGGCATTAAAACACCAATTGAACCAAACTCTCCACTATATGGATCAGTAATCTCATCAAGGTCGTAACTATCAGGAGTTACAGTATGAGGAATTTCATCTTGGTTTACCCACCTCACTTTGTTATCAATTGTCAGCTGAACTTGAATTTTTTTTGGCATGTAGTTGTCTTTTTGCTCAGGAGTTGCTGAACCCATAATTATATTCACAACTGTTTCACCATCAGGAAATAGAATGTGTTCATCGACAAACACTTTTTGATTTTCTTCAGGAAGCCAATAACTAGTATACCAGGTAATTGACACACCTAATGCAACAATGACTACTAGAATTCCAATTCCGTAAGCATGACTAGATTTAGTTTGTGTTGCACTCAATAGCTAGCTTGATTTCTAGAAGTCTTATAAAGCTTAGTTAGTTTTTATGGTTTCTTGAGATCTGACATACCGATATCTGTATCTTTTTTCAAATCCAAGTCAGCATTATTTGCTTTTATTTCAGGAGTTTCAGGTGCAAGAGTGCCATCTGGATTTTCTGTGGTTTTGATCTTTTCTTCAATTTTTCCTAGTAGCTCTTCCTGTGCCTCAACATTTGCAGCTCCAGCGCCAGTTGAGGTGTCGCCATCATCAGATAGCTCCTTGCGAGTTCCAACCATGGATTTAGTTACTCTTAGCTTTGCACCTGGTGGAGGTGGAGTGGTTTTTGCCTGACCCATAGCGTATCTGTAAACATGGAACAGTCCTGCAAAGACTATCAAAATTAGTCCTGCAAAGAATAGAGACATGTTATTCATACCACTAAGTGCGGCATTGTATGCTGCCAAGTTCAAGAACACCTGGAATGCTATTAATGCAATAATAATCCAGTTAATCCATTTTTCAGAAAATTCAATTTGAGCTACCTTCTTTGGTCCCTTGTCTTTTGCTAACTTTGCTTTTCTTTCAGCCTCTTTAGCCAAGTAGATCATCATATAGCTAAATCCAATTCCTAATGGAATTAGCAGTATCATTACCACATAGAGATTGATTGGATCAATTACAAGTCTCTCTACTAATGGGAGGGTAGAGTCAATTGGGATATAGAATCCCCAATAGGTTGTAACCAATATTTGAGCTAGTCCGACTATACCAAATGCTGTAACCCAAGGTCTATCCTTCCATGAGAATTTTTTATATCTATCAAGGAACGGAACCAGCATAATCGCCGCGATGAAGATTCCAGGCCATAATACACCTGTCACGAATTTATCATATTGCGTCCGCAGGAATGCGTACAATCCTGTAAGATACCATTCTGGAACAGTAATACCGGGCGGTACAGTCGGTTGGAACTTGAATCCTAAATCAACTGGGAATACACCACCAGTAATTAGAATTGCACCTGCAACTGCCATAACCATTGGAACATCAAATACTAAGAATCGTGGGAAGTGAACTGCCATCAATCCTAGCATGACTATTGGTAAGACAAACACGTGTTGTGTATAGAATCTCAGTACAAAGTCAGAGAATCCACTTCCAAACGCCGCGTCTCGAATCGTCGGCCCTGCTATCGGTATAGCATTTGTAAGTGACGCCGCAATACTGATTGCAAGTTCTGCACGTTCACTGAATATAATATCGTAACCGGTAAATGCTTCAAGAATTGTTACTGTTCCTAGTATAACACCAGTAACCCATAAAATTTCATTTCTAATTTTGTAACGTCCACTAAAGTATTGGTAATACATGTGAAGTAATGCAAGCATTACCATTGCGTTTGAACCGTGATAGTGTATGTTACGAATATGGAATCCAAATGGAACTTCGTTATTGATAAACTCTACACTATCCCACGCCCTATCAAGAATCGGTTCATAATAGAACATGAGTAACGCGCCAGAAACACCGAGAATAATGAATGTGATGAACGTAAGCATTCCCAAAAATCCAAATGGACTTACAAATCTTGCAGGGAACGAGAATTTTATTGCAGTAAAGATTGTTCTGTCAAGACCATCCCATATCCAATAGATAAAGGCAAGAGTGCCGTTGGGTCTATTTAGGGAAACGGCCATATCCTACAACTCCATTTTTGTTTGGTCCCCATTGGGGTGGTGTTACAAATAAATTTCCATCAGCATCAGCTTCAAAGTTTAATTCAGGTAATGTGTCAGAAGGTGGTGCTTGTAATGATGCAGGTCCTGCAAATGCAGTTCCAGTAACAGGATCATACATGCTTCCATGACATGGACATTCACCTCTCATACGTCCTTCTTGTGGCCAGTATTTCCATACACACCAAAGATGAAGACAAATCATACTATAAGCTCTAAATGATGAAACTTCGTTTTTATCACCACCAAATTTTTCTGGGAGTCTGATGAATTGCCATTTTCTAAATGCTTCTTCATCAAGTACTGAATCACCAGTTTTTGGATAAGTGATAACTTCTGCATGATTAATTGGAAAAGTGAAAACATTGGCTGTAGAACCGTCTGGCAAAATAACTGGTACTTTTTCAGCAGCTGCAGAGGATGGATTTGGTAGAAAAGTTCCCCAAGGAACAAATGGTGCAAAAGCAAGACCAGTACCTGCAGCACCCATTAATTTAAGAAAATCACGTCTGGACAGAGTTTTTTTATCCGATGTTGCCGACAACTTAAGTTCAAATCTTGACGAATTGGTTATAAACCTTATTTCAATTTTTTGGAGTAACTTTTGATTTTTGTTTTAAAATAACTAAAACAGAAACGATCGCAATAGCAATTACTCCAATAATAATTGCCAATAGATAATTTTGATCACTTCCGACCATTGCAGGAGAAATAGTGGAAATTGAAGTTTTTGGAGGATCCACAACAGAATGATCAATTTCAAAGATTATTTTTGATAATACACTATTTTTGGCCATATCTTGTGCAGACACCTCAATGAAATATTCTCCTTCATCAAGATCACTTACGTCAAATGAGTATGATTTCTGATCAACTATACGTTCACCGATAGGTAAAAGAAATGAGACGTAATTTGATTTTGGAAGATTCTGATCAGAAATAGATACCTGGATATCCAACCGTTTTGAAACTACAGTATTATTTTTTGATTGTAATTCAAGAATTGGTAATTCTGAATCCAAAGTAAAATCAAATGTTTCTGAAGTTGCTAAACCAAATTTATCAATTGCATTAATTGTAAGAGAATGTTTACCATCGTCTAAAGTATTAGGATCAAAACCAGTAGCATTTACTTGAATTAGATTTCCATTTAACGTATAAGTTACACTAGCAAGATTATCTTCAATAATTTCTGGAATAATTATATGATCAGATTTTACAAAATCATCTAATTCAAGAATTATTTGTGGAGGAAAAGTATCTGAAGTTAACGTTGAGAATTTTGCAACAAGTGTAACAGGTTCTGTTATATTTTTTCCTTCAAATAAAGTTGAATGTACTAGTAATGAATGTGTGCCAGTTTGATTAATTGGTGCAAAGATCAAAGTTGAAGTATTATCTTTATTTTTTACAGGGAAAAATCCTCCACCTTGACTAAATGGAGAACTGCCAAGCCAATCTAATGATGCCCAGTTCATGAAATGACCAAATACACCGGTTGGCATGTTTGTAGAAATTATTTTACCTTGAGGATCTAGTACAAATGCAGAGAAATTTGTATTTTCATTTTTCCATGAAAGTTCTATAGATGCATTGTTAATTGTATTATCCTGTACATCAAGATAATACTGTCTCCAATCACCAGCCATGTAACGATTTGTCATATCAAAAGCACCTTTTACATACTCATTACCAAAATTAACATCATTATTTTTTCCAATAAAGGTAAACGGAATATCCTTCTCAACTTTTTCTACAATAACGTATGAAACTGGTACATTTACCGTGTGATGTTCACCTTCAAACTTTATGAAACCATCATAGATGCCAGTTGTTTGATCTTTTTGAGTTTCAATCTTTACGTTAACATCCATAGATTGGTTTGGTGGAATTGAAATGATTTCTTTATCTAAAGTTACATCATTCCAAATATCTTTTTTGAAATAACTTGCAGATAATGTATAATCAAATGATGTTGCATTTTCTTTTATTGAGCCACCCCAGAAAGAGTATCTTTCAGGAACAGGATATACTCCAACTATTGGTTCATTTTCAAAATATTCTGTTGGTTTTGAAACACGTAATTCTTGCACGGTTCCCCAAGAACCACCTCTGTTTACTAGAGTTAATTCATCGCTAGCTATTTCAGAATCATCGTTTTTATCTTTCCAGTCATACAAATACAGAGATGATATTTTTAGATCATCTGCATAAATTGGATTTGTCTGATTCATAAAATTATCAAAAGAGAAATTAGCGTTTAGTACTAACAATGAAGAATCTTCAGGTACAATTCTTGGAAAATCTGTTTGCACATTTTCAGAGTTAGTGAGGTTAGCTAAAGGAATGTAATTTGGACGATATACTTTTGATTTATTATGATACGAGTCTTGTAAATGTGGTTCAGTTGTTCCATCATGAATGAATTTTTCAATTAATTTTAGATTTTCAGGAAGTATTTTGACAGTCAAAGTACTATTTGTTGGATTTTCAATTTTGAATAAAGCAGATGTAGTATCACCAGGACTTAATCTTCCACCAAACCAGCTTGTTTGAGGTATATTTTCTAATGAAATTTCAGGGGATGACATGCCAATCGAGGTATAATTTAGATTTTTTAATGGTAATTCAAGAATTTGGTTAAGATTTTTTGAAGAATCAGTAGTATGAACATTAAAAACACCACCTTCACCATTGATTAAACGAATTGCATCAAGCGAATCAACCATTCCTGAACCTTGTGTAAATACATCATTATGCATGTCATTAGCAGTAGACATTAGAATATTTTTTACATCAGCAGGCGAAAATGATTTTGAATTATCTTTTAGTTCTTGTATTACCAATGCAGCAGTTCCAGATACAATAGGTGCAGACATACTTGTTCCTCCAAACATACCAAATGGATCTTGATCATAATCTTGTGATGGTTTTGTAACAGATGCGGGAGTAAAGCTGTAAGCACCAATACTCATTAAATCAGGTTTTGGATCACCAATCAATGTTGGACCTCTGCTTGAAAAATCAACTACATGATCAGAATGTTTTGTAGAATTTCCAAATCGTGGTTCATCTTTGAAAGGTCCATAACCAACAAATACATTATTTGTTGTAGCGCCAACGCTAATTCCAGTAGGAGATGCATTAGGTAACCCAATTGTACCATAACCATGACCAGAATTTCCTGCACTAGACACCATCAACACACCAGGATAGTCTTCAGAAAATGAGTTAGGTAAGCTAAGAGTGGTCATTACTAAAGACAATAAATCAAATCCAGGTGCATATTCAAAATTTGGAAATGTTGACACACCCCAACTATTAGATATTATGTCAGCACGAGTATTTCCAGAAAAATTCCATTCTATATCATCATTATCAAATCCTGCAGACCAAAGCCATGCATATAAAATATCTCCAAACCATAATGCCTTTACAGGTATTATTTTTGCATCAGGTGCAACACCTCTGATATTGAATTTTTTTGTATCATTGTAGATATCATATTCTACAAGACCTTTTGAAAT
>ENA-UPTF01000275-UPTF01000275.1-marine-metagenome-genome-assembly--contig:-NODE-275-length-36798-cov-6.556929_pt1 | contig 36798 bp, 19 predicted proteins | sample MGYA00238166_ERZ767019 | MGnify/ENA primary metagenome ERZ767019 (study PRJEB28930, sample SAMN06266391) | marine metagenome | isolation source: Sea water from 250 m depth | place: Atlantic Ocean | study... | reverse complement strand
CTCTTTGGCATATCATGGATTTGTGTATAGAGTGAATTAAAAACCGTAAAACCCTTATAGTGTTTGCCATAATTGCTCTCGATTCCAGCGATGCTAAGTATAATAAATGGGTCTACATTAAATTTTTTCGAAACCTTAGTAATAAGGTCTTTATTTTCACTGTAAAATTTGGTTCCAGCAACAATACGAGACTCTTTGATAAATAATTTTTTATATTCTGGCCAAGATTTTTTTTCATAGGGCCTTGCAAATCGCTCTGGAATCTTTTTATGCCTTTCAATTTTCTTACTCGAAAACACTTTATTGATATAGTCTATTGGAACCGTTTTTTTATTAATTTTTTCCATTACCATTACATAGGCCAAATCATCAGATATTGACTCATTTCCAAATAGTATTGAAAAAAATATTATTATGAATATAATTCTAAACATTTGATCTCTTTATTTCACTAATAGTAATTTAATGCTGTCTTTAAATTTTTCAGTATTTATTGTGCAAAAATATAAACCGGTGCTTAAATCTTGACCATAATCATTTTTACCATCCCATACTAACGTATTTAAACCGGGACTATATTCACTTATGGCAAGAATACGAACCGTTTCTCCTAATATATTTAAAATAGAAACCTCAACAAATTGTTCACTTGGAATGTTAAATCTAATTTTCACATTTGAGTTAAAGGGGTTTGGATATGCTGGGTATAATAAATATGTGGTTGGGAGAGTGTTTTCATCCTGATCTTTTAAAGATTCAGTTACACTATTTAGATAACCCGGCGTACCGTTTCCGCTTGAATAAGACCAGGACTCTGCTAATTCATTCGGCAACTCTGGAGATCTAAGTTCGAGCGTTGGTCCATTCCCATCAGGCTCGATTGGCCAGGGAAATGCATCATCGTACTCAAGCTGATCTATGAGCATACCAGAAATATCAAACAGGCTTATTGATTCACCGCCTCCGCTTAGTCCAAACTCAAAGGGTCCAAACACATTTTGCGTCTCATTAAAAAAGTTGAAAAAAGCATTAACATCTTGTGCCAACACTATGTAGCCACCAGAGTCAATAATTGTTGAATCAGGCAATGTATAGCGATGGTCTTCATTCTCATCAGTAAAAACCCAGCTGGAAATATCTATATTATCTGTCCCATTATTATAAATTTCAATCCAATCTTTAGGATCAAATTCATCTGAGCTGTTATAGTTTATTTCATTTATTACTATGTCTAGAGTGTCACCACCAAGATATGGTTCAAACATAGCTGTCAGCGTAAAACCATCTGTGACCTGAATCTTCATGGCCTGACTAGAGTCAGGAAACTGCGACCATCCTGAAAAAACATATCCTGTATTAGGGACAGCGGTTACCTCAATAGGAATGTTTGGATAATAATAGCCCCCCCATGGGTAAACCTCAGGGACTACTGTATTGATTTGTATTTTACCTCCACCAGCAGAAGAAACATGAAATAAAGTATAAGCTAGGTTTGGTAGATTAAAATAATTTCGAATATGCTGCCTCATATATATAGATCTGTTTTGCGCAAAATTTTCAACAATCTGAATATGATAGTCCCAGTCTTGTGCTGAATTAGGCCACCGGTTGCGGTGTATTGGAATTATATTCTCAATATTTGAAGAAAACGAGTTTAACCTGTTTATTAAATTACTCGGTTTAAATATTGTGTTTAAACGATCAGAAAAAACATTGATAAAGCGATTTTTATAAACAGGGTTTTCGAGCATTTTCCTAAGTAAAAATGTAGACCAAGGAGGATTTGGCCAGCCAGGGCCATTCGGCTCTGTCGCAAACTCTAGTGTGTTAAAATCATAGCCAAGCCCCATCCAGGGAATACCAAACCCAAAATCAGTATCATATAAAATCCACCTCCACAAACCATCATTAGAATGAGGCCTCCAATATTTTATATTATTTCCAGGCCAATCACGGTTGTCAATATATATTTGCGCAACATTATAGTTTATATGATTGTCTATGTCGATCCACTTTGATAAGGAATCATAAACTACAGGATCGGTCATGTCTGAGTTTTCAACATAGTTTATTAACTGATTATAATTTTCCATGGTCCCCTCGTTTGCATTCTGAACCTCTATCAGATCTAGCTCATCAGGGTCAACAGGGTGATGGTTTGCGATAAAATGCTCACTCACCTTTTCACGAAGATTATACAGCCCCCAAAATTCTCCATTTAGATAGACCAGCATTGGCCGATAAGCCTGAAGGTCTAGGTCTATACTATTAAAAAGGCCTGTCATATAGCCATCTCTTAGCATCGTGAAGTTCCAATCATTTCCAGAGTTTCTTAGTACAAAGCTTTGATAGGAATCTATATCCAAATCAGGAAATAATGGATAATCAAACTCATTTGCTCCGTATTCTCCCCGAGCAAAGACCGAAAATGATTTTTGAGCCTGCCCTCTGCTCCAGCCACCAAAGATCTTGACCCCACCTGGAGAAGAAAAATATGTACCATCGGTTTCCAAAACCTCAATATATATGGGTTTTTCCCAATCCTCCCAAAAGTTTGCACCAAAATGAGGGTAGTCAGGTGAAGCATTTGGCCCCATCACATAGATACCCGTATAATAGTCAAAGAAATTTGCAGGATCGGTAGACAAGAACATTGTTGGGAAATTATGACTGTCATTATCCAATATATAGGTGGAAGTTTTAATCGGTGATTGTAGCCAGCCGTTTTTATAACTTGCTGCCCGAATCACTATGTTCTCTTGGACATAGATAGGCGTTCCGGAATATAAATAGGAATCTGTGGTTGGCTCGGAACCATCAAGCGTATAATAAATATTTACATCGCTATCAGGGCTGGAGATACCTACAAATATTGGAGCAGAAGCAGGGGAAAAACCTGAAGAATGTGAGAAGCTTAGTTCGCCAAGCACACCTAATACCGACTCATTTCCATTTGGCCCATCAGGCGTTGGTACCATAAACATACCAATGTCTTCTCCATCATTAACCCGCCCTATTGAAACATCTGGCAAAAGATTTTGTGTGTATAATGAGTCAATAAGCACACTATCTGAATCAGTAATAACAATTGTTTCCCCGGATGAGCTAATCTTAAAATTTGTGTGCAGCATTGAGCCAGGTAAATTAATCTCATCCGCCACTTCCTGTGCTCCATCTATGACCACATTCCTGCCAATGGTAAAAAATGGAATGCAGGACATATCAGATGAGTTACTATCATAATTATGAACCTGTATTGCTAACACATTTGTCCCCTGTTCAACCCACGTGTATAATGAGTCAACCCAATAAAGTGCTGGGCTGCCACCATTATACATTTGAGCCTCTATCCATCCTTCAGTGCCTTGATCATAGCTCGGGGGATTACCTAAAACATTAGAGCGCGCAAACTCCAAGCCATTTAGATATGCGACAAAGCCATCATCATAGTCTATATGCAGGGCCATTTTTATTACCTGTTCTGGCTCAGTTATGTAAAAAGTTTTTATCAAATATATAGAAGTTGTTGGGCTAATGATTGTATTGTCATCATTGTCACCATAGCCAAATCCACTTGGGCCGCTATTCCAACTGACCGGGATAAATCCTATTTGATTCCAGTTTGATGGAGGGGATTGGTTACCAATAAAATATTGCCACTGGTCCCCCCAATTAATAATGGTCTCCCACTGTGCAATGATATCTGTGCGATTCTTGTCTGAGGCCATTACCAGTAAATACTGATCTGCGTTAATGCTCGTGTTTGGGAATCTCCACTTAAAAGGATCATCTGGGTCATCTGAAATTCCCCAATTATGTAGTGAGATACTATTTTCTGATGGATTATACAGCTCTATCCAGTCTGGGGTATCGCCATCTTCATCATAAAAGGTGGTCTGATTTGAGGATACTATCTCATTTATTTGTATAGTTTGCCCGATCAGAAAGTGGGAAAAAATAAAACTAAGTTTCGAAAAATGTCTTAACACAGGCTAAAAATAAACAAATATTAATAGGACAATCCATAGCCAAAAGGAAAAAGTGGATTATAAATTTTGTCACCTATGTTAATCGGAAGTTGATCCATAGACCTTGGCCAGGACATTGAAAGTTTACCCGTTGGCGGATAATCCCCAAAAATCACATCGGCTATTCCAGCACCCTCTGTGCCTGGCAACCAAACTGCTATAAATGCATCACAATCCTTGATTTCATCTTCGATCAACAATGGTCGCCCCGATACTAATATTATTAGATAAGGGAGGTTTTTTTCTTTTACACGTTTTAAAATCTTTTTGTCTTCGTCAGACAGGTCAAGAGATTTTCTGTCTCCCCATCCTTCCGAATAAGGTTTTTCGCCGATTACAGCAATTATTATATCTGAATCGGGGATATTCTCCCCATATATTGAATAAGAAATATCATTCGTATCCTTAACCGTTGCTTTAAACGCGTCAAGAATTGATGTACCGGGGGTAATATCTCCAGAGCCTCCTTGCCATGTTATGGTCCACCCGCCGCATTGATAACCAATGTTGTCAGCATGTTCTCCAACAAAACTAATTTTTTTACCAGATCTATCAATTGGCAATAATTTATTTTTATTTTTTAATAGCACCATTGATTTTCGTACGCTCTCCCTAGCTAAATCTCTGTGTTTTTTTGATCCTACCATATTAATGTTTTGAGGATCTTTTATAGGCCTATCAAAAAGACCAATTTTCTTTTTTATTTTTAATATTCTTGTTACAGCATCATCAATTCGATTTATCGGGATAGAACCTTCCTTAACAGACTCTATCGCCAACCGAATGAAGTCGTCATAAGAATCATGATCTGGATTAAGACTGCCTGGAACCATTACCATATCAATCCCAGCATTAATTGACTCAATAATGGAAGCCTTATAATCTTTGGCTATCTCGTTAATACCCGCCCAATCAGACACAACGAATCCTTTGAAGCCTAGTTCCTGCTTTAAAATATCATTAATTAAATATTTATGCCCATGAAGTTTTTTCCCGTGCCAGCTATTGTAGGATATCATAATACTTCCTACGCCTTGTTTTATAGATTCTTTAAATGGCTTTATATATTTGCTTCTTAATTCCCCTTCATCAAGGACTACGTCTCCTCTGTCAATTTTATAATTATTACTACCTGTGCCAAAAACTGTATTCCCATCACCAACATAATGTTTAGCACACGCCAGAACTGATTTTTTACTAAGGGAATTCCCCATTTGATAGCCCTGAACAGTTGCAACGCCAAGTTTTGTTACAATATCATGATCTTCTGAAAAGCTTTCGTATGTTCTTCCCCATCTTTCATCTTGAGCCACGGCCAGGCACGGAGCAAATGTCCAATCTAATCCAGTAGCTTGAATCTCTACAGCTGTTGCGACTGCAATTTCTTTAATTAATTTTTCATCATTGGTACAGCCCAAACCAATATTATGTGGAAAAATTGTAGCCCCAACAACATTATTATGTCCGTGCACAGCGTCAATTCCATAAATAAGAGGTATCTTGAGTCTCGTATTTAGAGCTTGTTCTTGAAACTCGTTGTAGAGATCAACCCAAGAAGAAGGTTGGTTCGTTGGAGGCGTGGCCCCGCCACCACTTAGTATAGAACCAAGAAAATATTTATTAATGTCTGTTACATTTTGAAGATATCTATAGTCTACCTGGGTCATTTGTCCAATCTTTTCCTCAAGAGTCATAGATGAAATAAGACCGCTTACGTCATTATTAGCCGAACAAGAAACCAAGTGAATAGCAACTAATAATGTTATGGATTTAGAAAAAATTCTATTTAAGTAACATAATTTTATCATAAGATCTTTCACCATTAATTATTGACTGAATTATATAAATGCCATTTGCGGCGACTTTTGCATCCCACACAAAATGTTTTTTACCAGTTGAAAGAGTACCTTCGAATACAGTGTCAATGTTTCTTCCAGCCAGATCAAAAACTTTTATGGATATGTCGCATTTTTGACTAGTAATAATAGGAATAGAAATTCTATTATTAAAAGGATTTGGGAATGGTTTTTCAAGTTTAAATGAACTTGGAGTGTTTAAAGCATTCGACAATGAACTCTCTAGATAGATCTCAAGACCGTTAATAAAAGGTCCTGCCGCAGCATACCCCGCGCCATATATATCTGCAGAAAAATAGATGTCTAATATCCCATCCAAAATTTCAATATTATTTAGTGTTATATCGTGGGGTGTATTGATTGAGACATGTGACAACACGTCCAAATCATCAACAACTAAATTACCCTCGACCGTTATATCAAAAACTCTATCAGCTATAGCATCATAGTGGTTTTCAGAAAACAACATCTTTAAAGTGTATGCCCCCGGATTTAACCTAACCTTGTAAGAAGCGACTCTATTAAGCGACGATCTGTATACAATATCATTATCCGTATTTTGAATATCAATTTCACTATTAATTGTCTGGAAATTTCCAGCGATAAAACCATATTCTTTATCTGAACTCCATATCTGATCTCCAAGAAAATCAAGCTCAGCTGGTCCCCCCGCATTGATTTTTATAGTATCTCCCAAAGGCTCTGGTATATCAACCCACACTGCTTGCCACGCCAAAATGTTGGGGACGTTGTTATCATCTTCTATATTAAACACACCCATTACATCCGTAGGTAAAATATCAGTGTCCACTATAAGAGTTACTGTTCTCTGATCATTCATAAGTGAAGCATCCAAAAAAGAAATTCCTGACATACTGTAGTTTGTAATATTTACCGCGCTTTCTGATGTGATTTCTTCACTAAATTGTAAATCTATAGTGTGATTATATTGCCTTGCCCACAGTACTTTGGGTTCAGAATAATCAACATAGCCAATATCTGATGTTGTAGTCAGACATAAAATCATATTCCCATTTTCATAGTGTATGTTATCATCAATAAATAGAGATTGGTTCCCTCCCCAGGTATGATCATCACTCTTTTCCCACCTATTATAATCGAAAGCGTCAAAATCATCTTTCCACATAAAAGTAAAATTCGAATCACTTCCTGTATCACCTTCGCCCGGGGTATAGGCAGCATAGCTCACATAATCATAATATGAAAATCTTGGTAATATTTCAGGATTCCATGCTCCTACCCAATCATCATAGACTGGATTCCAAATATTCATCATTATTTTTTGCGAATAGTGCAGAGAGTCAATATGTGCACCAACCTGCCTGTACACCTCTTCTCCATCAATAAACCAGGAAACATAATCAGGCGTCCACTCAAATCCATATGTATGATAATCCTCATGGGGGTTAAACGATACATAGTGCTGCCTTATATGAGAATCTTGCCCCCATGTAATTGTATTAAAATCAACAACACGGTCATATACGCCCAATAATTCTATATCAATCTCCGCCCATGGTGTGTTTGGATTATCATCGTTATATGTGAAAAATGATGAGACCAACCCGTCACCCTGCGCCGGCTTATATCTGGCTTCAAATTTCCCATACAAAACGGGCTCAACTGTTCTTAATTCCGCACCCCGATAGAGTTGTCCGAGAATAACAGTTTGTACTAAATACAAAATAATTATCTGTCTCATTTTTTATTCTATAATTGAACCATAATCTAGGCGATTGTCGGTTGTAATAATGGGAAATGATGGTACCATGTTCGGGTATGGCACACCACGTTGGGTTACAATCATATCGGTCGCCGTTAGCTCAATGGATTCAAAAGCATCCATATTAATTTGAACCTGCCCAGCATAGACCTCTTGGAGCGAGTCAATAACAGGGTTCATGAACTCCAGCCACTGCTGTTGATTGTTAATTTCTTTATATTTTGATCTTATGTGTGCCCCATATCTTTGGCTGGACGATGCCTGGCGCCACATGTCCACATAAGTGTTTACACTCCAGTGCCTGTTATAACCTGCTCTATAGCACTCTCTCGTTATTTCAATATCGCGGAAAATATCGGCTATAGCTAGACGGAGCTGGGCTGGAAATTCACTACGTTTCATTTTTCTTTTGCGAAAAACAAAAGGATGTGATCTTAGTTCTTTATTAAAATCATTTATGGTCCAGTTTTTTCCATTGTATTCTAATAGGATAGAATTTGGATCTAACTCATCATTCCTGTCTGTTACAAAAGTTGGCTGATCAAGAATATCGGGTTCATTCCAGATTGCCTTATTTAACGCGTTTTGCTTGGAAGAATCCACTTTAAAGAAAAATTCTGCTGCTCGATATGCATAAACGTCAAAAACATCTGGATTTAAATTCATAGTCTTGCCGCTCATTAGATTCTTAGCCCATTTCATGTAGGATTTTTTAGATTTTTGATCGGTAATTCTTTCAGTTATATCATCCCAGCGTTGTGCTTGGTCTGACTCTGTAATTGCCAGCTGATCTGTCCACCCTTTGACCATCATCATAATATAGGTATTGTCTTCTGTTTTAAAAGGACCTATCAATTGTCCTTTCTTAATATAATCTGTAAACAATGCCTGGTGAACTTCATCCTGCTCACGGTTAAACCATGTAATCTCACGGGATGGTGCAGAGCCTCCCCATAAAACACTGTGAATCGAGTCAAGAGTAATATCTTTTGACACTAGATCTTTTATTTTATTTGTTATTTCCAGGTCTGGAAGATTTAAAAATTCTACAGTAATCTTTCGTCCCGCTAGTTTGTACGATTGTTTAATCTCATTATCTGAAACATTGGTCTGTGAATAAAATTCTTCTGCAAAATAAATTTGGCGCATAGCCTGTTCCTTACGGCCTTTGAGAAAATCTTCTAAATAATTGCCACTAACCTTTGGTTCTAATTTTTTATCAAACTCCATAGCCGTTAATTTTTCAGCTATCAATGAATTCAAGACAATTTTTTTATGAACGTAGTTCGCCTGCCTGCAGTAAGCGGGACGTGGCGTATACTCGGCCCGGCGAATGAAATCCTGTGTGGTGATGATACTGGATCCGATTCTAGCCAGAATCTGTTTTTTAGGTATTTCAGGCTGTACTGAGCAGCCAATAAAACAACAGGTGAAAAGAAAACCTAAGCAAAATAACCGATTCATGGCCCATGATCACATTGAAAAACCAACCGTATAAGTATGGATATTACCCAATACCCCCATGGCCTTGTATGCATAGTCAATAGTAATCACTCTGTTGCCAAGATAATAAAATTTGACCCCACCACCTGCTGTAACACCAAAATCAGTATTTTCTGTAAATAAACTATTCATGCCACCTTTCAACCCCCCTCTGATACTTATTTCACCAAACCCGGGAATTTTATTGTCTAAAACGGCACCAATATTTACAGACTCTGCGTTATTATTCGGGTGTAACGCATCCGCAGCAAGCGTCAGGTTCATAAAACTAGTGGAAATAGGATTTAATGAAACTCCGATCCGGAAAAGAAGGGGCAGTTCCCATTCGGATGTTCTGAATTGGCCAGATACGTCACCGTAATTACCTTCTTCAAACTCAGAAATATCAATGGGCTGATAATTGTCAATCCCATCATATTTCATTCGAGTACCATAGTTTGATATGCTCATCCCAATATTCATACCATTCTCGTCTTTGCCTGAAAATGAGAAAAACTTAGTATTAACAAGTACACCAAGATCTACCGCAAAAGCGCTTGCGGAGCTGTGCCAAATATTGGACTTAACATACTTCAAAGATGAGCCAAATGAGAACCAGGATACGAGCTTTCTTGAAAATGTAAAGGATGCTGCCATATCTGTCGCCCTGAACTTTTCTCCTGTTCCCTCTTGATATTCAAGAGTGGTCACTGCCATTTCACCATAGTCTAACTGGGTAATTCCAATACCAATTACACCGACCTTTGGTACAGCAATGGCACCACCAGCAAAAAGCATGTCTATATCAACAAGCCAGGGCTGTACCATAAAAAGGGCTGAAGAATTCGATACACTAGCAAGTCCTGCCGGATTCCAGTAAATAGATGAAACATCATTCGCCACAGCCACATAAGCCTCTCCCATTGCACTTGGGCCGCTGCCCACACCAATCTCTAAAAAATTAGCAGCAGTGGTCCCGTATCTATTTATTGTCTGCCCATATAAACAAGTCATACAGTAGATGAAAATCAATAAAATATTTGATTTATTAACTTTGCTCATTTGATCACTGCAAACTTTCCTATTTTTTGATCACCTGTTTCATGGGCTTCAATATGATAGATATACATTCCTGCAGCAATTTCCAGGTTTTCCCTGGTCAGCATGTCCCAATGAATAATTCCATTTTCCGGTTCATTGCTGACTAAGATTTCATCCACCATAACTCCACTTACCGTAAAAATCTTGATAATGCAGTCAGACGGTACATGCGTGAACATTAACCGCCTGCGTTGATTTAAAAAAGGGTTTGCAACAGCCGATTCCATCATATTGGTCATGACATATGGATTGGGTACGACCTTAATATTGTCCATATCAGATGCGATAGCAGATCTATCCAGGTTATCATCTGCGGTTACCGAAAACCTTATAGTATCCGACTCATGAAATGGGCGCTTCCAGTCTACCTGGTAGACACTACCAGGCGCAGGATATGATGACTCAGTGGCTAACTGAAAATCAATAATGAAGGCAGTCGCTCTCCAGCGGCTGCCAGTCGGGGCACCAACAAATATTCTATCTTCAAAAAGATCAAAAGTATCATTACTGTTCACATCATGGACAACAACATCCATAAGCCCATACTGGCCCGTAGAAGTATCGACAAAGGAAGTGTTCTGCACATAAAAGTTTATTGCAGGCTCGGTTATTTTATCAGAGCCTATAGACGAACCATTTTCATCTCTTACTGTCCCGGATCTGGATACACCAACATATGCTGAATCATCATCTGTGAAAACAATATTATACTTCCAGGGCATCTTGACTCCCTCTGCGATCGAAGGTGTAATCCGCATAATTCCGCTACTATTGATCCAACCAGAGTTCTCAAAATTGTAAGATGGAATTTCAACACCGGGATCTATTTCTATCTGTATTCCATCAAAAACATCTGTGAAAACCGTACCGCCTGGATTCAGTGTCCAATAGTCAAGCGTATCCCTGTATATCAGATTTTTGCCAACATATTTCGATGTATCTTCTTGGTAGATGAGCGTTGTGCTGTCGGTCTCATCATATACAAATATCTCATTGGTTACATATTGAAAACCATGGTCATAGCTACTGACAGTGGCAATGGTATCTATGCCAAATGTTAGATAATAATCGTGGCCTGTTTTCAAACTTCCTTGTGCACGAATCAAGGGTGTAATAGTTCCACTGCCTAAATAGTTTTTATCCTCTGTTTCCACTTCCGGAGGGACATATCCTGCCGCAGGCTGGTGAGGGACTACAATGGCCACATTTTTTCCAATGGAACGAACCTCCTCTGCCTCATCTAGTTCAATGACCGTATTATTCTCCGATGGAGTAATGCCAGGGCCAATGTTCGGGGCACCATAATCGTAGGCTACGACAGCATAATAATAGGTTCTGCCATTTTGAACTGTGTTGTCTACAAAGATATGGTTAATCCCAGTATCATATCCCAGATTGTAAGCTACACCATTCACTAGCCCAAAATCGGTGAATCCCATTCTCCCATCAACCAGGTCACACTGGTATATCGATTTTTTGAACATGGGCGTTCCGTATCCATCAGTAATGACCTCTGGGTCAGACAGATATTTATCTGTTGAACGATACACCTTATAGCCTTCAAAATCATTTATATTCCCCACAAACGGGTCCCTGGTTTTAGTGTCCGCAATATCATCCCATGTTAGGATCACTTCGCCATCGCCAGCGGTTGCGGTCAAAGTTGGCATTTTAGGCGGCTGGGCAAACCGATAATCTTTTTCATAAATAACCTGAACAATCCGTTTCAGTTCATACAATGCAGGCGCAGTATGGCCATCTGAATTAAGACCAGCCAGGGGATCATAGGAGTGTAGTTCTGACATAGAAATTCGTTCCACTCTCCCCTGGAACAAGGGAAATGGCCCAGAGGCAAATACTTCTACCAGGTTAGAAATATTACTTGTGTATTCTTCAAGAGAGTCAATGCCTATTAAATCCCACATAGCCTGGTCATTTTTAAACCAGGTAGTCTCGTTGGAGGGCGCGTGGCTGGGAATAGGAAACATACGAAATGCGGTTAAGCCTACCATATCCGATTCAGAAACGTCGGTCGTATTGAAGTTTGGCTCACAGCCCACACCTTCCTGAAAATCGGGCCTTTGATTGCACTCAGAACCATCAATATCCGGGCCATCATAGTTTAATTCCCCAGGGGCAACACCGTCAATCCCAGTATCATCTCCTATAAAATCAGCTGCATCATATACACCATCATTGTTTGAGTCTTCACATGGTTCCCAATCTTGGTCTTCGTCCGCATCCCAATGGTCTCTTAAATCTTCGACATTAAGTTTGTAAAATTCCAAGAAAGCATCAAGGTTTGTTATTCCCTCTGTGGGGCCGATAATCGCTGTCGGTTCATTGTCTCGTTTTTCATCTGTTAAACCATCATTGTCATTATCAATATAATCATATGCCAATCCTGGACTTTCCAGGTACGCAAACCCCATGACACCGGTTGGTAGTCCGCCGGCGCCGATACCATTAATATCCCAGGAATAGGCCATATCCACTTGCTTATTAAAATATCCCAGGTCATCATCTCCGTCACCGCCAATGGAATTATCCAACCAGTATCCAAAGGCAACGTCTCTCAGATCATAATCAGAAACATTTGCAATAGAATATTCCCAGAATATTGCATCTCGTGCCTGAGGGTTATTCCACTGAAATCCCCGGACAGAAACACGAAGACCGAGCCCGCCCCAGGGGACACCGGATTGGATCGTTACATCCGGCTTGAGATCACCCACATAGTGACCCGGCCTTGGAAAGTATTTCACATTATCCTCTGCTCCCAAATTTTCCTGGTCTTGGGCATCATTGACAACATAATAGGATTCCTGGTCAGCATAAATAACACCCCTACCGAACCTTCCATTCCACTCACCTGGCCATTTGGTCTCAAGTCCCGTGGAAGGCCAGCCGTTTATCGGCCAAGAAGTTTCTATGTTAGATAGTGCCGGGTATTCTCCGGTCTCATTGAAATATCCGAACACAGGATAAAATCCCCACTCTACCGTTCCCGTGGGGTCCTTGTCCATTTCTTCTCGATAGCTGGTCTGGAGGTAGTAAAGCGTGTGGTGGTCTTTGGTATAAATGTCTGCAAGTTCGGTTAATGGGATTGTGTCCACCGTTGTTTCATTTCCGTCATCTTCGATATATACTTTTGCGCCTACAAGTAATCCTATCCCATCCGTCATTTTTAAACCATTGGGGTTGTTAGGCCATTTGGAAACATTAATCCTGGGCCAATCGGACAGCTCTGTTGTATTACGAAAATAAAGATATACTCTGTTTCCTGTCATATATCCCTCTTTTTCAGCCGCAATATCACCGGCAGAGTCTTCGGGCCCTTCATACTCTTTCCCCTGACTAAGAACAAGATTAATAATCACCAGGAAACCAGTAAAAACTTTAGTGCCGAAACGCATAACTGTTAAAACTGAATTCCTATTGCCACTTTTACCATGCGGGGAGCAGAATACATGGATGGATTCTTTATACGGTCTTCATAATCGTTGAAATCACTGCGGTGTCCGGCTAGGTCTGTATTTTTTATAACAGCCGTGTATGCGCGGCCGGTCTGTGCATCCACCCAGTTTTCATTCAGCCGATCCAGAAGGTTGTATATTGTAATATCTAATCTACCCTGCATTTGTTTCATGAGCTTAAAATTGTAGTAGAGAGTTGCATCTACAGTAGACGTGGCGGGTTTATAGTCGTTATTTGGGTATAAATTAATCCTCGAGAGAACGCTTTCGCTTTGTGGAGAAAAAGTGTAGGGCGAACCAGAATTATAATAGGCTATTACTGAACAGCCATAGTTTTTACCGAAAAACATGATCGTACCATTAAGGGTATGCCGCTGGTCCCAGCTCATGGGAATAAACCGGTTAACAGGGTCCATGTTGTTGCCTGCCCGGTCAAACGTTTGTGTAGGATTATCCGCGTTCCCGCGCGTGTACTGGAGTGTATAGTTCACCATGCTTTTGACAGCTCCCTGCCCGAGATCGAGAGTGAATTCCAGTCCTCTCGCATTTCCATAATCCTTGTTTGTATAGAGACCGTATTCAATCTGGTTATAGGTAGAGATAATTTTGGTGCTGAGCAGATTATAAATATCCCGGTAAAAAAGAGTTACATCCAGATTCAGCCCCCGGGCCAGTTCCTGCCAGAGCCCAATCTCATAGGTGATAGTTTTTTCGGGCTCCAAAAGAACATTTCCCATGGTCGTTCCATAATCATTGGGACCAACTAAAAAACTGTGGTTCTGGTACATGGAATACAAGGGAGGCATCTGAAAAAAATGTCCATAGCTGAAATGCAGAACGGCCTGATTGCCTAGCTGATAGGCAAACCCAATACGGGGACTCAATTGATCGATCACCGGAGCCTCTGGATAAGAGGAGGTCATGGAGTCCGGCAAGACCAATTGGTTTGCCGGGTTTCTGCGGTCGGATGGGTATAAACTGGCAGGGTCAAATGCATCATAGCGTAAACCTACATTTACAACCATTTCATCAAACTCCATTTTATCTTGGATATAGAAAGCAGTCTCTTTTGGTTTAACCTTGTAAATATCAGCATAGACAGTAGAGTCGCCATAGACTACGGGCTCATAAAGATCTTCCAGCACTGTTTCGCCGTCATATTTGTTACGAATTTGTTGCCATTTTTGATCTACGTCATGGGCAATACCCAATAGACCCAGTTTGATACTGTGGCGATGAGTGGCCTGCCAAGTAATATCAAACTTCACTGTATTATCGACCATGGTAAGCATGCTGTGGTCTTTCTGCTGTCCACCAGTGAAAAATCCCGATCCATAATTTTCAAGATATTTATCATGGACATATCTGCTGTCCAATGGGTCTTCGTAGAGATAGTTACTGCTGGTGTAATCCATTCTAGACAGCTTCAGCTCATAAAATAGTTTAGGGGTAATCATGTGGTTTAGCTGAAAGGCGTTGTAGAGCGTCTCTTTATGACCACCTGCGCGTCCATCCGGATTGTATTTGAAAGCGTGATCATACCCGTACCATCCGTCGTCATTTTTCGAATTCAAAACAGAAAACCGGATCCCCTTAAAAAGGTTGAAACTAAGCTTAAATAATTGTGAAACATGGTCTCCTGTGTTCATGGGCACATAGGTGCTGTCACCAGACTTTGAAGAATACCATAGATCCGGATCGTCAGAATAAAAATTGCTGCTGTCATTAACAGTAAAAACCCGAAACCCATTCAGGTGTCCTCTATTTTCCTGGAAACGCATGTTGGTAAAAAAGGTGATCTTTTCACCCAGCAATGGACCACCTAGGGTAAATTTTATATCCTGGCTACGGTTCAGGTCAGGTGTCAGCCCAATAAATATTTCATCGCCATTTTTATCTTTACTGTTGCTATTATAAAAGGAGTGTGCCCCAGACACAGATCCCTCAAGTTTTGGGCCGCCATCTCGGGTAATCAAATTTACTACACCGCTCATGGCCCGTCCGTATTCCGCATTAAAGGTTCCCGTGATTACTTCCAGGTCCTGTACCGCTTCGGGCTGTATCTCAACAGCAGCTCCACTGCCGCCAAATGGTTCATCCACCTGGACCCCATCGACCATATACGTCACCTCTGTGTTTCTGCCTCCACGAAAATGGCCATTGACCACGCCCGCCTGCATATTAATCACGGACCCAACGCTTTCTACTGGTAAAGAATTAATCTCATCGCCAGAAATATTTTTTATGGTTCCGGTCTGATCTTTTTTCTGTGCCACACGTGAGACCTCGACCGTAACCACTTCGCCCTTGATAACCGTTTGTTCCATTTCAATAGCCAATGAAAGTGTTCGATTCACAGACACATTTACATTTTCCAAGCGAACCGATTTATAACCGATCATATCTACCTTAAGTGTGTATTTGCCGGGGGGGATATTGATTATAGTAAATCGACCGTCCCCATCTGATGCTGTTCCATAAGAGGTTTGTTCAAGATAAATATTCGTGCCGGGGAGCGACTCAGAAGTTGTCTTATCAATGATTGATCCTGAAATTTTCCCGGTAGTCTGGCCTAAGAGGTATCCAAGAAATAGAGGGATAATTAATAGTTTTCTAAAGGGCATAAATATTCTGCTATAAAAATATAATTTTAATATTTCTATTTAAACTGTATTAGTATAATAAGAAAAAAAGGGCAGAAAATTCTGCCCTTTTTTGTTCTTTTCTTATTTCAACAATATCATTTTTTGTTTAAGGGATTCTTTCCCTGAGATTAGCCTATAAAAATAGACGCCGGATGCCATGCTTCCCGCGTTCCATTTTGTAGTGTGGTACCCAGGATGAAGCTCCTGGTCAATCAGGGTAACGACTTCCCTTCCCATTAGGTTATATATTTTTAGGGTAACCTGTTGGGTCTCGGGGATGGAAAATTTAATCGTTGTGATCGGATTAAATGGATTCGGATAATTGTTAAACAGGGCAAACTCATACGGAATTATACCACCGTCCCCATCTATGCCAAGTGTTGATCGATCACCGATCCAGGTATTGGACCACACTTCGCATGTACTGTGCGCGTTATCATCATTGGTCGTCGAGAGCGTTAACTGTCCTTCCCAGGTGCCTCCATCATTATCATGAATCATAGGCTCAAATGGCGTGCGGGTACCGTTTGCCGGGACTAGCCTGACATCATCATCAATTAATAATGAATCAAGTGATATTCTAAATTCGAAAACATAGTCCGGATTAAATACCTCATGAAAATAATTTCCATCACCATGCACAGCTAATGCACCTGCACCATCATCTGAGTTAGCACCAGCCGGCGTGAAATACATCTTATAATCAGGCTCTGCTCCTCTTTGCCTGCCCACATGTTTTGGGCCCCGTTGGTCATATAGTCCAAGACATAATTGTACAACATCACTGGTCCACCATCCGCCATCGCCTTCAGTGTTCACATCATCATCTAAGATCTCCGCAGCTAAATAGAAGTAATCATCATCAACAGCAGACCAAAAAGTACCATGCAGATCATCATCGCTATCGACAGTGCCCATACCTACATGGCCTGCTCCATAGGAATTTTCTGTGGCACCAAGTTCAAACGGCATAATTCCACTGTCAATCCATTCTTGCAAGTCCCCATCTGCCACGAATTCTGCAGGCGGAGTCAACGAAATCGTAGGAACTCCTTTTGCTGTATTGGTAATAGAAGCATCTGAAGCGCCCGGTTGACCGACATTGTTAGACCCGTCCTTACAGGCGACTGCATAATAATATGCTACGTCTAAATCTACAAGCGGGTTATGCAGGTAGTGTACTGCGGCAGAGGCACCTTCCAACACATTTGTAGCCACAACATCTACTGCTGGGGAAGATATATCGGTGATTGGCTCTGTGCTGGCGTATACATTATAGGTTTCACCCTCTTCACCAGCATTATCATCCCAGGTGACCAGGTTATAATAAGAGGCTGGTACCGCTGCTATATTTTGAACGGGATCTGGAGGTATAACATCCAACACCCCCATGCTCATGAGAAACATATCATCAAAGGCAAAGTCGCAGGCCACTCCATCCCAGCGAGAGGCTACTATTACTGCAGTCATCTGTACGGTGCCTTCTGGCATTACAAATTCAATATAGTGATTTTCCCATTCATCAGTTACAGCTATGGCAACATCGTCTGTGGTTCCGAGCACTGTACCAGCAGCGTCCTTGGCCTCAAGCTTAAAGAAAGCGCCAGCTCCGTCACCAGAAAGACTTTTCCCAAAGCCACTAAGGCGCCAGGTTTCACCGAATTGTGCGGGGATGCTATCTTCAGAGTAGTATACTGCCCAGTTATCTGTGACACCAATACTGAGATAATTATCTCCACCGTGAGCCATGGACGCGTCTGTGACAACTTCTGCGTGTCCACCACCCATTGCGGAGCCCCAGCCTGACCCATCATCCTGTGTGTCAGCAGCCTCGAAGCCCGGGTTGGTTAGTACGTTGTTAGAGCCTGTCAGTTTGAGATCATCCAGCACAATAGTACCATTACTATAGTCCCCGTCTCCACCACCGCTGATGGAAAACTCAATATGAAATCCGCCTATAGCATGTTTGTCTAACTCACTATTACCACCTGTAAAAGGAACCCAGCCCGTAAGATTAAATCCTCCGCCATCCCAGGAATCATTTCTCTCAAGAGGCATCGTAATGGTGTTCCAGCCCGGCTCATTATCCAAAATGTAATGGAAAGAATAATAATACTCCCCCTGTCCTGTATAATTTGCAGGGTCTGCAACATCTCCGTAGTCACTCAGGTTTAACCTTAGGTGGACTCTATCTTCTAACGATTGTGAAACCGTGTTATTGTATGAAAATGAAATACTATCATAGCCAGACCAGTCGTAGACTCCAGCATCAGTCGTCGTGTTTCGTAACTGTTCTATAAAAGGATCTGTATTAAAACTAATTGATCGTGTTCCTGCTTTAACCATTTTAAATATCCATGTAGCCTCAGGGACACCAGCATTAAAACCTTGAATAGTAATATCCATGCTGTTGCCATCCGCGGATGCCGAAAAATTATAGGTAATCATATCATCTACCGGGGCACCATCTTCTCCACCATTGTGAACCTTGGCAAGCCCCAGATAGGCACCCAAGCCACTGATTGTAACTGTTCCCGCAGCTGCGTCAAGTGACCAGGTCGCGGGATTGCTGCCGTCATGCGGTGCTACCGGAGCGCCACAGCCGTCTGCTGTTACATCTGTCTGCCAGGTCTCAAGCCAGGTCTCACTGCCCTGAACATTCTGAAATGAACCATCCGCATTGAAAACATACTCATCATCAAATAAACACGCTCTATCGGTTACAACAGCTTCATCACTTGACCACCAGGAATAGTCTCCTGGACTTGGACCAACTCCCAGTGCGCCTGCTACTGGAGACAGCTTCCAGGATCCTTCCAAAGGTGATCCTGGCTCATCATCGCTACCAGCCATCATGTGGTAAATTTTAGCATAGCCACCCCATGCCTCAATATTATGAGCACTATATTCAAGCTGCATAGCCCCAGATCCTTCTGTTACTGGATCCGCAACATAGCTCTCATTGACGAAGCTTAGCGTAGAATCAGCATTTTCAGAAATGTCGTGGCCCCAGTATCCTGCTCCTGGGTCTGCATCTAAATTGTTTATCGTTTGCCCAAATAATAATATGGGAAACAGTAGTAGAATTGAACTTGTTATCATTTTTTTCATGGTATTTACTCCCGATTTACAGTTTCAAATTTGATTTGTTTTCAAATATTTAATATATAAGGTGTACTATTCTAAGCATATTTGCAAAATAATGCAATAATTTTACTTTATTTGATAATTAATTACACTTTTATGTAAATTTTTTGCATTTCTTCTATTTAATCTTTACCTTTAGCGGATTATTTTTTATCAAAATAAGGGAACTAAAAATTGCGTGTGACTTTAAAACACATATCTGATGACACAGGACTTTCGATTGCTACGGTCTCAAGAACACTGAATCGTAAAAAAAGGAGATACTCGGCAAACGAAGAAAAAATTTATGCTTCAGCGCGAAAGCTCGGGTATCCCTTTTTTACTAATGCTGGTGAAAACGGGAAAGTATCTATAGCCCTGGTTATGAAACTATTTGAAGGTGAATTTTACTCTTCTTTAATAAATGGTTTTTATGAGGCAAGTGGCAATACCGATTCCGAAATTGTTTTTTCATATGTTGAAAAACAAAATGATAACCCCGTTGATGATATTATTAGCCTGAGTAAAAAATATAGCGGTATCTGTCTATTTCTTCCATCAATGACTGATAACCATTATCTCAAAATAAAAGAAAAAGTGGGTCGATATCCAATTATATCTCTGCTACCATCAAAAAATCCAAAAATTGATACCGTTTGTTTTGATTCCTACCGCGGTGGCTATATGATGGCAAAGCACTTCGAGGAACGGGGCTATAAAAAATTTGGTTATATATCAGGTCCAACCAGGCGAGCGGATGCACTATTCCGAAAAAATGGATTTCTAAATCATGTCCACGAGTCAAATGGTTTAGAGTTAGTCTGGTCCTATGAAGGCGATTTCAGCACAAATGCTGGAATATCAGCGTTCGCAGAATTTAAAAAAACCGGCCTGAAGGACATTGCTGTTTTTGGTGGTAATGATTATTCCTGCTTTGGGTTTATGAAAGCTGCTTTAGAAAGCGACTACAAAATACCAGATGATTTTATTATCGGAGGCTACGACAATCTTTCTTTTTGTGAAAATTTCACCCCAGAACTAACATCTGTTGTCACAGACTTTCATGAGTTGGGGAAAAAAGCAATTCGTACTATTGAAAACCTGGTAACAGACAACATGGACACTGTCGGGCAAATTTCTATGATTCCTGTTAGAATTAAAATCAGAAACAGCAGCGCTCCCAAAAGATAATTCTCGCTTTCTTAAATTGATTATTAAACCTAAGCCTATTCTATTTCTGGGGTTCCTTATTATCATATCTGGTTTAAACGGTATACCCCCAAGCAATTCCGAATTGGGTGACTGGGATATAGTATGGCAAGATGAATTCAATGACTCTACGATTAATAGCTCGGACTGGGAATTTGATATAGGCACGGGTGCGCCTGTATTCGATGTCTACGGAATCAGTTCGCCTTTATTTATACCGGATGGATTTCCAAAAGATAATTTTTCAGTGCGTTGGAAAGGAAAACTAAAAACTGAATATTCATCCGACTATACCTTCTACACCTTATCAGATGACGGCGTCAGATTATATGTTGATGATCACCTGATTATTGATCAATGGAAGCCTCAACCAGCAACTGAGTTTGCAGGGAAAATAACACTCCAGGCAAATCAAAAATACTCCATCCGGGTTGAGTATTTTGAAAAAGGAGGTGCCGAAGCAATGATACTCGGGTGGGAATGTGATTCTTTTCCAAAGGGCCTTATTCCAAGTAAAAACCTGGTAACAGACACCGGAGAGCCTGGATTAAAAGGAACATATTTCCCAAACAAATCTCTTGAGAAAACAAGCAGCAATACAACGATTACCCGGATAGACAAAGAACTGAACTGGATAACAGGCGATGGCTGGGGCAACAATGAGCTTCAATACTATACAGACGATGCTAACAACATTAGAATTAAAAATGGTAAATTAATCATAGTGGCAAGAAAGGAATCATTCAGGGGATCTGAATACACTTCCGCCAGAATAAAAACGAAAAACAGCTGGAAATATGGTCGCTTTGAAATAAGAGCCAAACTTCCAAAAGGTAGGGGTACCTGGTCTGCGCTATGGGCCCTGCCCACAGACTGGATCTATGGGCCCTGGCCCTATAGTGGAGAAATTGACATATTAGAGCATGTAGGTTTTAATGAGGGAAATATTGTTGGTTCGTTACATACTATCGCACACGCGGGTGATCTGTCTGGCACAGACCAACAGGGTACAATTAAAATTCCGAACGCTTGTAGAGAATTCAATAATTATATTTTAGAGTGGACTGAAAATGAAATAAGTGTATCAGTGAATAATAAAAATATTTTTAAATACGCGAAAGGAAATAAACCATGGGAAAGATGGCCCTTTGATCAAAGGTTTCATTTATTGTTCAACATCGCGATTGGCGGCTGGTGGGGGGGCGCTAAAGGCGTTGACAATGATGCCTTTCCAACTACAATGGAAATTGATTATGTGAGGGTTTATGCTAAGAAATGATTTTAAGACATAAAAATGATTTTAAAAAAACTACCTCATCTTATACTTATAAATTTTTTCATTCTTGTTGGATGCGAGAACAAGAACAAATTAAATAAAAGAGACGGTCTCATAATTTACCAAGAGGCCCAAATATCGTGGGTACGAAATTTTAATCCTCTTAGTCCCGCAGGTGCGGCAAGGTGGCCAACTTCCGCTGGGATTTATGAACCATTATTTATTTATAACTCCATGTCGGGGGAATATGTGCCGTGGCTCGCGCTCGATTATAAATGGCATAGAGGAAATAAAGTTTTAGAAATGGTAATTCGCGATAGTATAAAATGGTCCGACGGAAACCCCTTTTCCGCAGAGGACGTCGCTTTTACGTTTAACCTAAAAAGAAACCACCGCGCTCTAGATGTTCGAGACTCCTGGGGATATCTGAAGGAAGTCGTTGCAACGTCTGATACTATTGTAAGATTCGAGTTTAAACGAATTTATGTTCCTGGATTCGATGCCCTTGCGAGCCAATCAATTGTTGCAAAGCACATATGGGACAAAATAGATGACCCGGTGAAGTATTCCAATCCAAGCCCTGTTGGAACAGGGCCTTTTACAGAAATTATTCGATTTGACAATCAATTGTGGGAACTGGGAAAAAACCCTAACTATTGGCAAAAAGGAATGCCACACATAAACAAACTTATTTTTCCAACATACCCCAGTAATGAACAGGTTACACTCGCGCTACTTAGCGGCAACCTGGATTGGGCCGGAGCCTTTATCCCTGCTGTTGATCGTGTTTTTGTGTCAAAAGACACTGTACATCACAAATATTGGTTTCCGCTAACAGGGCACACAACCTTTCTACATACGAACACGAAGGATCCTGTGCTCAGTGACCCTAGAGTGCGAAAGGCAATTAGTTACGCTATCGATCGCGAACTCGTTGTTAAGGTTGGCATGTATAATTATACAGAACCAGCGCATGTGTCCGGCGTATCTGGTCCAATGTCTAAGTGGCATTCACCATATATAAATCAGATCGAAGATTGGACCACATATGACCCGGGAAAGGCAAATATAATTTTGAATGATGTCGGCTTTTTAAAAGATAAAACAGGACTGCGGTATACTCAGGATGGGCTGCCCCTAAAACTCGATATTATCATTGTATCAGGTTGGAGTGATTGGATCCGATCTGCCCAAGTGGTAAGCCAAAATCTTAAAAAGATTGGCATAAAAGCAACTGTCAAAACCTATGATTTTGGAGCTTGGATAAGCCGGATGCAAAAAGGTGAATTTGATTTGGCCATCGGCTGGGCTGAAAAAGGAACTACGCCCTATGCGCTTTATAAAGGTATGATGTCTTCCGAGTATTTGAAGCCGATAGGTGAAACCGCTGACGTAAACTGGCACCGTTTTAGTGTTGCTTCCGCAGACTCACTTTTCAGAAAGTACGAACAAACGTCTAACCAGAAAGAAATAACAGAGATCATATACGAGCTCCAACATTTATTTATTGAGCATGCACCATCGCTGCCTCTTTTTGCAGAGCCAGCTTGGGCAGAATGTAACACAAAATATTTCACAAATTTTCCAAGTGAGGATAATCCATACGCAACCCTGTCTCCTAATTATTATCCAGAAAATTTATTTGTATTGGTGAACGTACAAAGCCGATGAACCAATCCTTAAAATATTTACTAAGGCGACTAGGCTTTTATTTTATCGCAGCATGGGCGGCATTGACACTTAATTTTTTCATTCCAAGGATGATGCCCGGTGATCCAGCCGCTATTATTTTTGCCCGATTTCGAGGTAAGCTCAAACCGGAAGCAATGAACGCTCTTCGAGAAACTTTTGGCTTAACCGATGAACCTCTGTTGGGGCAATACTGGTCTTATTTAAAAAGCATTTTACAGGGAGACCTGGGAATTTCAATTGCATATTTCCCCGAGCCGGTGACGAATATAATCTCTAGCGCCCTTCTTTGGACAATTTTTCTTGCTGGGTTTTCCCTAATTATTTCCTTTTCTTTAGGAACCCTATTGGGCACCATCATTGCCTGGAACAGGGGTGGTAAATTAGATTCTATCCTCCCACCTGTTCTGGCCTTTGTAGGCGCTTTCCCCTATTTCTGGTTGGCAATGGTAGCACTATATATTTTTGGTTTTAAACTGAGTTGGTTCCCCCTTGGACATGCTTACGGAGATGATGTAATACCCGGGTTTAATATGTCTTTCATTTTGAGTGCGCTGCATCATGCCACACTCCCGGCTCTGACCATGATCCTAGTCAGTCTTGGCGGCTGGATGCTTTCCATGCGCAATATTATGATCACCACTCTCGGAACAGATTACATTCTTTTTGCCCACGCAAAGGGACTTTCTTCACGCCTAATTATGCTTCGCTATGCAGCCCGCAATGCAATTTTACCAAACTTCACAGGATTTGGAATGGCTCTGGGATTTGTTCTTAGCGGTGCGTTATTAACAGAAATAATTTTTTCTTACCCTGGGCAAGGATATCTGTTGCTGCAAGCGGTACGGGCTCAAGATTTTCCGCTCATGCAGGGACTGTTCATGACAATTACATTTGCGGTATTGGCTGCAAACTGGATGGTGGATCTTGCTATCTTATTTTTTGACCCAAGGACAAGGAAATAAAAGCATTATGCACAGTAACAACGACAGTATTTTTACTCGCTGGGTCACCGGCATTCTCCGGAACCGAAAGGCAATAACAGGTGTTGCCATCATTTTTCTTTTCATTTTTCTTGCCGTGTTTGGTCCTTTTATTGTACAGGATCCCACAGCATTTCTGAGCACACCACTTTCACCACCTTCCTGGGAACACTTACTAGGGACCAATGGTCAAGGTCAAGATGTACTCGCCCAGACAATTTCCGGAGCACGACAGACGTTACTGGTTGGTTTCACCACCGGTATTGTGGTTGTCCTGATCGGTGCCCTGATCGGCGGCATATCTGGGTACTATGGGGGCCGTATTGATGACTTTCTATCTTTACTGATTAATCTGTTTCTAGTAATGCCTGGCCTTCCGCTGATGGTTATCCTTGCCAGTTGGCTCCCGCCGGGGCCTGCAACACTAATAGGTGTCTTGGTGCTTACCGGGTGGGCCTGGAATGCCCGGGTAATTCGTTCCCAGATGATGACGTTTCGAAATCATGATTTCGTATCAGCCGCAATCGTCAGTGGAGAGCGTAACATCAGAATTATTGTTGTGGAAATTATGCCGCGCATGCTCTCTCTCCTTGCCTCTTCTTTCATTGGTGCTTCTATTTATGCTATTGGCGCACAAGTGGGTTTAGAATTTTTAGGGTTGGGCGATGTAAGCACTATTACCTGGGGCACCAACCTTTACTGGGCCAGTAACGACATGGCCCTGCTCACAGGTTCCTGGTGGATCTTTGTACCTACCGGTCTAAGTATTGCAATTGTGAGCTTCGCTCTAACGCTGATCAATTTTGGAATTGATGAGGTAACCAACCCGCGTTTGATTGCAGAGCGGGTATGGCGTAAGAAAATTTCTCAGGAAACTATATCTAATGGTATCACTCCCGTGATAAAGAAGAATGAATAATCCTATCATATCTATTCGCAACCTTTGCGTGAACTATATCACTTCTGGCAAGCCCATAGAAGCAGTGAATGATGTTTCTTTTGATATCCAACACGGTGAGATCTTTGGCCTTGTGGGTGAATCCGGAAGCGGGAAAAGTACGGTCGTTCAGGCTATCTTGCGCATACTACCGACCCCTGCGGTTATTTCTGGTGGTAAAGTAATTATCAATAATAAAGATATTCTTTCTATCTCTAATACTGAGGTATTACAATATCGTTGGAAACAAATTTCTATTGTTATGCAGAGCGCCTTGAACGCATTAAATCCTGTTCTAACTGTAAGAGAACAGATCGAAGATGTACTGAAAGAGCATAATGATCTAAAAGGGAAATCGGCGGCGGATCGTACAATAGAATTGCTATCCTTAGTTGATATTGATGTTAACCGGCTAGATAGTTATCCACATCAATTATCAGGCGGAATGAGACAAAGAGTCGTGATCGCTATCGCCCTGGCTCTAATGCCTCCGCTCATTATTATGGATGAGCCCACAACAGCTCTTGATGTGATTGTAGAGCGTGAAATTCTTGCAAAAATTATCGAATTACGTAAAGAGCTGGGTTTTACAATCCTTTTTATTACCCATGACCTCAACCTGTTATTGGAATTTGCTGATAGGCTGGCAATCATGAAAACCGGGAGACTGTTAGAACTGGATCGGGCACAAAAGATTCGTCGAGGCGGCAAACACGAATATACCCAAAAATTAATTCGATCACTTCCATCAGCAGCAGGAACCCGGGAAAAAGGTTTGCTTCCCAAGCCGGAGAGCCTTGACCTCGGTGAACAACCACTATTAGAGGTTCGAAACCTTAGTAAAAGTTTTTCTGATTCTGGAATTTTTTATTCAAGCTCGAGCGAGGTTGTTAAAAACGTCTCATTCCAAGTTTTTCCTGGTGAGATCATAGGTTTAGTTGGTGAATCCGGAAGTGGAAAAAGTACCATCGCTAAACTAATAACACGCTTAATTCGACCAAATTCAGGGGATATCTTTTTAAACGGCTCCAATAAAAAGGTCTCTGAGGCACGAAAAGTTCCCCTAGAATATAGAAAACAGGTCCAGATGGTATTTCAAGATCCATTTAGCTCCCTCAATTCCATCCACACAGTGTATCATCACCTAGCTAGGCCGCTACTAAGGCATCGGTTAGTTCCTGAACAAAAACTTTCAGACTATATCATTGAAATGCTGGAAACTGTTGGGCTAAGACCCGGTACCACATTTGCAGAAAAATTTCCTCACGAGATGTCTGGGGGAGAGCGTCAGCGAGTCGCAATAGCACGAGCGCTGAGTTTAAGCCCTGATCTGATCATCGCTGATGAGCCTACATCTATGTTGGACGTATCCATACGCATGGAAATTCTGGAGATCTTTGCCCGCATGCGTATTGAAAAAAACCTTGCGATCGTATTTATTACTCATGATCTTGCCTCGGCACGATATCTTGCTGACAGGATTATTGTGCTCCAACACGGCTCTATTGTAGAACAAGGTGTTGCAGAAGATCTAATACAATCACCGAAAAAAGCATACACCAAACAATTAATAAAAGCAGCCTCGCCGGGATGGCTTAAGAGTTTGTCTATTATCAATACGAAGAAAGCACGAGCTAACCATGTCTGAGCCGAACATATTCCCTGAAAAATTCATGTGGGGAATAGCCACTTCGAGCTATCAAATTGAAGGTGCTCCAACAGCTGGCGGCAGGGGTCCATCTGTGTGGGACATTTTTAGTCACACACCGGGGAAAATAAAAAACAACGACAATGGTGATATTGCCTGCGACCACTATCATCTATACCGGGATGACATAAAATTAATGAAAGACCTGGGTGTTAATTCTTATAGGTTTTCAATCGCATGGCCAAGAATTTTCCCCAAGGGGACTGAAAAAACCTTCAACCAAAAAGGAATAGATTTTTATGATAGTCTTGTTGATACACTACTAGAGAACGACATTAAACCATTTGTTACACTTAACCATTGGGACATGCCTCAAGGATTAGAAGATCTTGGCGGGTGGACCAACAGACAGGTTGTAGATGAGTTTGTAAAATACGGTTACTATACAAGCAGGCATCTGGGCGATCGGGCAATTGATTGGATAACACATAATGAGCCATGGTGTATTAGCTTCCTTGGATATATAGAGGGCCGCAAGCCACCGGGCCTAAAAAATGAATGGGCAAAAAGTCTAGCCACAGCACATCACTTATTACTATCACACGGAAAAGTAATTCCTGAAATAAAAAATAATGTGAAAAACGCAAAAGTAGGAATAACACTTAATTTAAATACAGCAATACCTGCTTCGGATAGCGACTATGATAAAAAAGCATGTGATTTTTATGACGCCCAGTTCAACAGACTATATCTAGACCCTCTTTATAACCAAAAATATCCAGAAATCCTTTTTAGGGGGCTAAAAGAAAAAAACTTGATCAGGGATGATGATCTCAAATATATTAAAGAAGGAGACCTTCAAACTATTTCAACTCGAACAGATTTCTTAGGGGTTAACTATTACAGTAGAGCCGTGATCAGAAATGAAGAGGTGGATGAATCAATCAACAGCACTAAGAATGTAAAACTGGGACCAAAAACAGATTTCGGCTGGGAGGTACATCCACCAGGCATTTATGACTTAATAATGAGATTACACAAAGATTATAATGTAAACGACATCATTATAACTGAGAATGGGTGCTCCTATGGAGACAGCCCCGATCAAAATAATAAAATCAACGATATAAATAGAATTAAATATCACGATTCACACATTAAACAGGTGTTTAAAGCCGTAGAAGATGGGGCGCCCTGCAGCGGATACTTTGCCTGGTCCCTGATGGACAACTTTGAATGGGCCGAAGGATACAGTCAGAGATTTGGCTTAATCTGGGTAGACTTTAAAACCCTAGAGAGGATTCCAAAAGAGAGCTACTACTGGTATAAAAACTTTCTATCATCAATGAAATAGAAGCCTGATTTATTATGAAAACCAATGTGAATATTTATATTAGTTCCAAAAATTCTGAAAAAAGAATTCACCCCGTTAATATTGAAAAATTAACAGAGCCCAACATAAATAATAATTCATTAGTTAAAATTAATAAGAGCACCGAGCGACAAACGCTGTTAGGCTTTGGCGGCTCTTTTACAGAGGCATCTTCAAGTATATATAGCGGTTTAGATAAAGATAAAAAAGAGGAAATAATAGAGGCTTATTTCGGGTCCTCTGGAAACAGATACAGTATGGCAAGAACACATATAAACAGCTGTGATTTTTCACTAGAAAATTATGCGCATGTTGAAACCTCTGGAGACACAGAGCTTAAAACATTTTCCATATCTAGAAATAAAAAAACATTAATACCATTTATAAAAGATGCTCTAAAGAAAACAAAAAATGAAGTGCGAATTATGGCATCACCGTGGAGTCCACCAGCCTGGATGAAAACAAATGAACAAATGAATTTTGGGGGTAAAATTAAAGAGGAGTACAAAGAATCGTGGGCAAATTATTATTGCAAGTTTATTGAGCGTTACGAAACAGAAAAAATACCCATTTGGGGAATCTCTGTTCAAAACGAACCGGAGGCAAAACAGACATGGGACTCTTGTATTTATACTGCTGAAGAAGAAAGAGATTTTATAAAATATTATCTTGGGCCTGCTTTAAAAAATTATAATCTATTAGATAAAAAACTAATAATCTGGGACCATAATCGAGACAATATGGTTGAAAGAGCGAGAACTGTTTTGAGTGACCCTGGTGCTGCTAAATATGTTTGGGGAACGGGCTTTCATTGGTACTGCGGTGACCACTTTGATAATGTGCAAAAGGTACACGATGAGTTTCCGGATAAAGAACTAATATTTACTGAGGGGTGCCAAGAGGGTGGCCCACATATTGGGTCCTGGGACCTAGGAGAACGATATGCCACCTCAATTATAAACGACCTTAATAGGTGGACCGTCGGGTGGATCGATTGGAATTTAATTTTAAATGAACTAGGTGGCCCTAATCACGTAAAAAATTATTGCAGCGCTCCTATTATTGTAGACACCAGTTCACAAGAAATTTTATACCAGAGCTCTTATTATTATATGGGGCACTTCTCTCGCTTTATGAAACCGGGTGATACGGTTATAGACTCCAATAGTGACAATGAAAACCTTCATGTTTTATCCTCTATCAACTCATCCAAAGACTCGATCCAGACTGTTGTCTTGAACAAGGAGGACGATTCGGCTGGTTTTCAATATTTAAGAGATAATAATATTTCTGATATTTGCATCCCGGAAAGATCAATTATTACTATTGTAGATAAATTATAATTGAAATATGGGCTGAGTCAGACAATGAAAATACCATCATACAAAATTGAGGAAATTGACCAGATAGATCCATTTTTGATGAGCATTACCAGCAGCGACAATCATTGGATGTTTATTTCAAGTAACGGAGCCCTTACGGCGGGAAGAGAAAAAGCAGACCATGCACTGTTTCCCTATGTTACAGACAATCTGATTCATACTAGTCTACATACAACAGGGCCTTTTACCGTCTTAAAAATGAAACCAAAAAAGAATCAGAGCGCAAACACTTGGAAACCGCTGTCTTATCTTCCCATGAACAATAGTGGACAGAGAAATCTATATAAGGATGCTATTGGAGATAATATTGTTTTTGAAGAAGTAAATCAAAGCCTTGGGCTAACATTCAGATACCAGTGGCTTGCCAGTAAAGAATTTGGTTTTATTCGAAGAGCCGAAATTATAAACACTTCTGACAAGGAAGTTGAATTAGACATTACAGATGGTCTTCAAAACATTTTGCCTTCTGGATTAGATGTCCAAACCCAACAAACCCTGAGCAATCTGTCTAATGCATACAAACACTCAGAAATTATAAAAAAATCAAATATGGCTATTTTTTCACTGGGGTCATTGATTATGGACCGGCCAGACCCAGGTGAGGCACTAACAGCAAACGTTGTCTGGTGTAAGAGCGAACTTGATTTTGCGTGTAGTCTTGTACTACCATATAACAACAACGCCTCTGATAAAAACATGTTTGACCTGGTCCATCATTTGACCGGAGCCCCCGGTTCTTACTTTGTGAACTCGAAAAAGTCATTGGGTGCAAAGCAGACAGTATCCTGGGACATTATATTAGATGTAAATCTTGATCACAGAGCAATTGTCAGTTTAGATAAATTAATTCCAACTATAAAAAACGAGATTGATGAGAGTGTTGACCAAAACAATCGATCTCTTTATAAGTATATCGGAAGCGCTGATGGTTTTCAGTCAACCTCCTCTCAAAACAATAATATGCACCACACTGCGAATGTTCTTTTTAATATAATGCGTGGTGGGATTTTTGCAGATAGTTATAAGATTAATAAAAGTGATTTTATTGATTTTTTAAAAATCAGAAACAAATATGTTTTTGAGAAACTGAAAAACAACCTAATTGAATTATCAGAAAACAGTGAGCTAAAATCTGTGATCAGGTTGGGCAGGGAGTCAAAGGATATTTCTTTTTTAAGGTTGTGCTATGAATATTTACCTCTCACTTTTGGAAGAAGGCACGGAGACCCAAGTCGGCCCTGGAACCAGTTCAATATTAAAGTGAGCAAGGGGGACTCGGGAGCGCTGTATCATCACGAAGGAAATTGGAGAGACATATTTCAAAACTGGGAGGGTCTTTCGATAAGCTACCCAAGTGCTTTAGAGTCAATGATATGTAAATTTTTAAATGCCTGTACAAGAGATGGATATAACCCATACAGGATTAACAGGGATGGGATTGACTGGGAGGTAATTGATCCCGATGATACATGGAGCCACATTGGGTACTGGAATGATCATCAAATAATTTATTTGCTAAAACTTCTAGAGGCACAATGGAATCATAATTCAGGTTTTCTCATTGACCACTTAAACAAAAAAATGTTTAGCTCTGCAAATATCCCCTATAAAATAAAAGATGCAGAAAAAATAATAGATAACCCTAAAGAGACCATAGACTTTGATCATCAGCTGCACAATAAAATTATGGGAAAGATCTGTGATATCGGTTCCGATGCTAGATTGGTTCTCGAAAAAAATAATGTTGTACATATCTCCTTAACTGAAAAGTTGTTGATACTCGCTCTAGCTAAAGTGTCAAACTTTATCCCCGATGGTGGTATCTGGATGAATACTCAGAGGCCTGAGTGGAACGATGCAAATAACGCCCTGGTCGGATATGGCGTGTCAATGGTTACTCTTTATTATTTGAACAGATATTTAATGTTTTTGAACCGCTTGCTTATGTCCACTGATTTAAAAGAAATAAATATATCTAAAGAAGTATATAGCTGGTTTGAAAACCTAGAGGCGGTCTGTCAAAAGAATAAATTTTATGTTGATGATCAAACAACTGACCCCAAAAGAAGAAAATATTTTGTGGAAGAATTACAGAATGGGTTTTCTGATTATAGAAAAAGCACTTATGACAAGGACTCTAAAGGAGACACAACCCTGAGTGTTAACAGAATTATAGCGTTTAATAAATTTGTTTTAGAATGTTTTAAAAAATCAATAATGAATAATAAACATAACAATCTATATAATGCCTACAACACAATAAATACTCAGACCGGAAAGAGCCTGGAGGTTACAGGCCTTTTTCCAATGCTTGAGGGGCAGGTAGCGGCATTAAGCTCTGGGGGAATATGGCCAGTAGAAGCTTTACAGGTTCTAGAAAGCCTATATGACAGTGAAATATATCAGCAAGAACAAAACAGTTTTATGCTATACCCTATTAAATCATTAAAACCATTTATGGATAAAAACATTATTCCGAGCCATGTAATTGACAGTAGTGTTTTACTGAAAAAATTGATTTCAGAAGATAATACCAACATTATTTATAGAGATGATCATAACACATATCGTTTTAATTCCGCCCTAATAAATTCTGCCTCCTTAGAATCTGCTTTGTCGGTTCTCAGTGAGGATATCATGTGGTCCAAGCTTGTTCTCTCCGAAAAAAAATTGCTCATTAATCAGTATATTAAAATATTTGAGCATCAAAATTATACCGGAAGGTCTGGGAGTATGTATGCGTATGAAGGAATCGGATCAATTTACTGGCACATGGTATCAAAGCTACTGCTAGCTACTCAAGAAATGTTTTATCATGCAATTGAGTCTAAGGAAGAAAGGGTCATTATCAAAAATCTGGGAAAAATGTATTATAAAATAAGATCTGGATTGAGCGCAGATAAAACACCACAAGAATATGGAGCATTCCCCTATGACCCTTATTCACACACTCCTTTAAATAAGGGTGCCCAACAGCCGGGAATGACAGGACAGGTAAAAGAAGAGTTGATTACAAGGATGGGGGAATTAGGTTGTCATGTACAAAGTGGTCGTCTTGTTTTTAATATTTCACTATTAAAAAAATCAGAATTTTTAACTAAAGAAAATACGTTTACCTATGTGGATGTTGAACAAACAGTCCAGTCCATGATAATTGATAAAAACCAATTGGGGTTTACATATTGCCAGGTTCCGATTGTTTACAGTTTGTGTGATCAGGAGTGGAAACAATCGATCCTCTTTAAAAACAATACCACAAAAGAATACGATGGCAATATTGTGAAACAAAATATAAGCAGTGATATATTTTCTCGATCGGGTGAAATCAAAAAGATAACGGTAGGCTGTCCTAGGTCAGAGTTTTTGTTTTAAGTAATTAAGGAAAATACTTATGAAGAAAATTTTTTATTTTATAGTCTGTTTTTTTTCTGTGGCTATAATTAATGCTGAGCTTTACAGGGGCGGAGAGCTGAGAACCGAGGACACTTTTAGATATGGTCGTTTCGAAACGAGAATGAAAGGGGTCCCGGGGAGTGGTGTCGTTAACTCCTTCTTTCTATACAGAGACTATTGGGCTGAGGGACTAGATGGAACAGAACACTGGAACGAGATTGATATTGAATTGCTTGGACAATATACAAACAGGGTAGAAACAAATCTTATAATACAAAACCAGTGGGACTTGCCAGATCATTCAGTTATAAATTTTAACCCCCAAGAAGACTTTCACAATTATGCGATTGAGTGGACCCCAGAACAGATATCATTTTTTGTTGATGATATATTAATAAGACTCGTTGATAATTTTTATGTGGACTCAATGTATCACCATCAAAAACTCATGATGAATATCTGGCAACCAACCGCTGTTAACTGGGCTGGTTCATTTGATGAAAACATTTTGCCGGTTTATGCTTTTTATGATTGGGTAAAATATTATGCCTATGTTCCAGGAAGTGGTAATGCCGGAACAGACAATGATTTTATCCAGCTATGGCAAGACGATTTTGATTATTATGACACCGACAGGTGGGACAAAGCCGCTCACTCTTTTTCTGGTAATAACGCTTCTTTTACATGGGCTAATGTGGTTTTCGAGTCTGGTTATATGATACTGTGCCTGACAACTCCCGGAGATACAGGATACAATGGTGATCCATTAGAAATATCAAACGATCTTCTTCCGAGTTCAATTACAATAGGTAGTCCATACCCCAACCCGTTTAACGGTAGTGTATCTGTGCCCATTAATATTATTAAACCATCTGCAGTTCATTTTACTATTTATGATGTGGGTGGCTCTCTTGTGTTTTCATCAAACAGAGAATATAATAATGGTATAGAAAATGTTTTTTTCTGGGATGGAAAAAACAGTAACGGGAACATAGTTTCATCTGGAAATTATTATATTAGCGCCACAAACAATACGTTTAACGAAACAAAAAGAATTCTTTTTATTAAATAATGACCAGATCGTTTTTCAGCGGAATCATATTATGTTCTTTTCTTTGTTTCCATTGTGAAAAAAACGAAGAAAGTCCAGAATCAGAAAATATTGAGCCTGTTACAAACCTAGACTGGGACCTGGTCTGGTCAGATGAATTTGAGGCAACAAGCCTGGACCAGAGCAAGTGGAATATTCTTCGTTGGCGACCTGGCTGGGTCAATAATGAGCTCCAGGCCTATACAGAAAGAGACACTAACATTTATTTAGAAAATGGAAGTTTAGTTCTTCGGGCGCTTATTGAGCCGGGGTATTTCGACTCAGACTATCAGGGAAACCCTTACAATGCAGACTACACCTCTGGAAGAATAAATACCGCCGAAAAGTTTACTCCCACCTATGGCAGGATGGATATTCGAGCAAAGCTTCCGAAGGGCAGAGGATCTTGGCCCGCTATTTGGATGCTTGGAGAAAATATTTCTACAGTAGGGTGGCCAAACTGCGGAGAGATAGATATAATGGAACACGTTGGTTTTGATAGCGGAATTATACACGGGTCAATTCATACTGAAGATTTTAACCACATGAATAATACTCAAAAATCTGGATCAACAATCGTTAGCACGGCAACCGACAGTTTTCACGTGTACAGCCTAGAGTGGACACCTGATTACCTTCGGTATTTAGTCGATGACAGTCCATTCTTTTTTATCTATAATAATAGTATGGATGATGTCTCTCAGTGGCCTTTTGACAGCCCTCACTTTATTATACTCAACCTGGCAATTGGAGGAGACTGGGGTGGAATACAGGGCATAGACCCAAGTAAATTCCCAATGAAGATGCTGGTAGATTATGTAAAGGTGTTCAAAAAGTCTGACACAAACAATGATGTTTCTATTACATTCCAGGTAGACATGAAAAATGTAAACGTCAGCGGAACCGGTGTTTGGCTTTCTGGAGGAGATTTAGGCTCAGGCCAGCCAGGTGGAATTCAAATGGCTCCAATAGAAAATACAGACACCTGGAAAGTGAGTCTTACTTTGCCGAAGAGTTCTTCCTTTACCTATAAATACAGGAATGGATATCTCCCAGACACGTGGTCTGGCGGATGGGAAAGTGTGGACGATGAGTGTGGAGTAGATCAACATAATAATCGCGGTATTAGTACCAGAACCAGTGATTCGACCTTAACTGCAGTTTGTTTTGGAAAGTGCCAACAATGCGAAGAATAATTTTTCTTTCTTTTTTTATCACCCTCTCGTTTTCGCAAGGATTTCTTCATGTTGAAAGCGGACAGATTGTTGAAGGCAACGGAGAGCCGATACTGCTTAGAGGCTTTGGCCTTGGCGGCTGGCTGGTTCCTGAGGGCTACATGCTGCATAATAAAGGATGGATAGATGGGTTTGAGTCTCCAACAGAGATCGAAGGAAAAATAGTAGAACTAGTTGGGGAAGATGGTGCCGAGGAGTTTTGGGAAAATTATAGAGATAATTATGTTTCCCGGGCAGATATAGATCAGATCGCTGAGTGGGGATTTAACCATATCAGAATCCCCTTTCATTATAAACAGTTTTTTAATCCATCAGGATCTCAGGCTCCCATAGGTTATGAAATTATTGACACCCTTCTCACGTGGTGCGAGCCATATAATATGTATGTGATCCTCGATATGCATTGTGCTCCTGGCGGACAGAACGGCGGCCCGATAAGTGATAGTGATGGCACCGCCAGGCTTTGGCTTGAGGAAAATAATAAACTTCTTACTATTCAGATCTGGCGTGAGATAGCAGAATATTACTCAGGCCACACACTTATAGGTGGATATGACCTGATCAACGAGCCCGTGCTTCCAACCGGGGTCACTCTCACTGAGTTTAAACAGTTGTATGTTGATATTACCTCTGCAGTTAGGGAGGTAGATCAAAACCACATTGTGTTTATTGAGGGCAACTGGTATGGAACAGATTTTTCAGGGCTTACTCCACCCTGGGATGATAATATGTCTTACTCGTTTCATAAATATTGGGGAGAGACAGACTACTCAACTATAGCGTCTTATTTAAGCATGAGCAGTTCCTATGACATCCCACTTTGGATGGGTGAATCAGGTGAAAACTCCAGCGCCTGGTATTGGGAGGTTTTTAACCTTCTTGAAGACAACAATATCGGCTGGAACTTTTGGACACACAAAAAGGTCGAAAAAATTACCAGCCCTTTTTCTGTAGTTGTTCAGCCACAGTATCAAACACTTATTGACTACTGGAGCGGTAGCGGATCTCAGCCTTCAAGCACATATGCCGAGGCCGCCCTATTAATTTTTACGAACAGTTTAAAAATTGAAAACTGTATCACCAGGCCAGGGGTAATAGCCTCGCTAACCGATCCTGAGTATGGATC
>ENA-UPTF01000272-UPTF01000272.1-marine-metagenome-genome-assembly--contig:-NODE-272-length-37140-cov-6.681488_pt1 | contig 37140 bp, 32 predicted proteins | sample MGYA00238166_ERZ767019 | MGnify/ENA primary metagenome ERZ767019 (study PRJEB28930, sample SAMN06266391) | marine metagenome | isolation source: Sea water from 250 m depth | place: Atlantic Ocean | study... | reverse complement strand
GACGGCGAGTTCAAGCGCATTCAAGGCTATTCTGGCATCACCTCCAGCAATATGCGCCAGGTGCCTGCGTGCCTCCGCTGCTAGATTTACTTGCTTGTCGCCAAAACCACGTTCTGAATCTGTCAGTGCCTGCTCAATTATTTCCTCCACTTCAGTTAACTTGAGGGATTGAAGTTGAAAAATTCGTGAGCGGCTAACGAGCGCCTTATTGACTTCAAAATACGGATTTTCAGTAGTGGCGCCAATTAAAATAACAGTTCCGTTTTCAACGTGCGGAAGGAGTGCATCCTGCTGTGCTTTGTTGAAGCGATGAACCTCATCGACAAACAATACCGCGCGTCGCTGATATTCTGTACGTACTTTTTTGGCAGTTTCAATACATTTGCGGATATCAGCGATTCCAGACAAAACGGCATTGATTGAAAGAAATTCTGCCTTGGTAGTATTGGCAATTATTCGTGCAAGTGTAGTTTTTCCTGTTCCGGGCGGTCCATAAAAAATCAGGCTTGACAGTTGATCGGCTTGAATCGCACGCCGTAAAAGGCGTCCTGGTGCCAGGATATGACTTTGTCCGACAAATTCTTCAATTGTCCGCGGACGCATCCGGTCTGCTAAAGGAGCCTCTTTGTGGATTTGTTTATCGTGTGCGTGCTCAAATAAATTCACTTGAAAACTATTTTCAATTAGAAATGAATGGAACTTTAGCTGCCGAGTTTATATAGTGTGAGGTACATTTCAAGCTGTCATTGAAAAAGATTCTATCAACATTTTCCATAAACGGATACTGCAAAAATATGCCTTTCGGTTCTACAACTCAAGCACGGATTCGTGAACTTAGTACCCTGATTCATCAATATAATTATTCGTACTACTGCGGAAATGATTCAGATGAAAGTGAAAAATATTGTGCTAACGAAACTTATGATGCACTCGTCTTAGAGCTAAAAGCATTGGAAAATCAGTATCCTGAATTGAAACTGGAAGATTCTCCAACCTTGCATATTACAGGTGAACCGCACTCTGTTTTTCCGAGCCGAAAACATCTGATTCCAATGCTCAGTTTGGGAAATGTTTATTCATTGGACGAACTTAAAAGCTGGGATACAAGCATTCAAAAATTGCTTGGCGGACAAAATCCGGAATACGTTTGCGAGTTAAAAATAGATGGGGTGGCCATTTCCGCAATTTACAGAAACGGATTATTGAGCGCGGGTGTTACCCGTGGTGACGGCAGCGAAGGTGAGGAAATTACACCAAATATCAAAACAATCAGTTGCCTGCCTTTGAAGATCAATGATGAACGGGATTTGGATGTACGGGGTGAAGTTTATTTGCCACGGAAAAATTTTGACGCTTACAATCAGCAACGCATCAGTTCCGGTGAACTGCCTTTTAAAAATCCAAGAAACGCAGCTGCTGGTTCTTTGCGGCTTTTGGACAGTACTGAAACACGACGCAGAAACTTAGCTGTCTTTATCTACACAATTGCAGAAGGTGTACCTGAGGAATCCCATGCAGGAAATTTGGAATTTTTACAACAACAGGAATTTCCGGTCAATCCGGAAACAAAAAAAGTTGGATCAATCGAAGAGGTGCTCGAATTTTGTCGTTACTGGGAAGAACATAAAGAAGAACTGCCTTATGATATTGACGGCATTGTACTGAAAATCAATTCACTTAAACAGCAGCGGCAGCTGGGTTTTACTGCAAAATCACCTCGCTGGGCGACAGCTTTTAAATTTACTGCAGAACAGGCTTTTTCCGTGTTACGGGAAGTGGAAGTTGGGGTGGGGCGAACCGGTAATTTAACACCTGTGGCAATTCTTGATCCGGTTGAACTTAACGGAACCATTGTAGGTCGCGCAACACTTCATAACTATGATCAGGTAGAACGATTCAACCTGCATCTTGGTGATCATGTGACACTGGAAAAGGGCGGTGAAATTATTCCAAAAATTGTTGCAGTTGATACAACCAAGCGTCATTCAGCTGCACAAAAAATCAAGCCGCCGCAATGCTGTCCCTCGTGTGGTACTTCAGCTGTTCGTTTTCAAGATGAAGTGGAGTGGCGCTGTCCAAATTCTGAATGTCCTGCTCAGCAAAAAGAGCAGATTTTACATTTTGTTTCACGCAGAGCAATGGATATGGACACAATTGGCCCCGCATTGATTGAACAATTGATGACTAAAAATTTGCTGCAAAATGCCGCGGACCTTTATTTGCTTCGTCACGAAGACTTGTCAGGACTCGAACGTATGGCTGATAAATCTGCAGCAAATGTACTGTCCAGTATAGAAAAATCGAAAAAGTGTGAGTTGGCTCAATTCGTTCATGCACTTGGAATTGCAAATGTTGGAGAAAAAACAGCTAGCATCTTGGCACAGCATTTTGGTACTCTGGAAAGACTAATGTCTGGTACGCCGGATGATTTTGAAAAAGTAGAGGCCATTGGTCCAGTGATTGCTGAAAGTATAATTGATTTTTTTCAGGATCAGCGGCAACGTCAGCTAATTGCTGATTTTCTCGAACGCGGTGTTTCTCCTGCTGAGGTAAAAATTCTAGAGATTGTTGACTCGCCATTCAGCGGAAAAATTGTTGTTTTGACCGGAACACTTTCTGAGCCCCGCGATGTTTGGAAAAAACGCCTGATCCAGGCTGGAGCAAACGTAACCGGCAGTGTTTCCAAAAAAACCGACTTTGTGCTTGCCGGTGAAAATGCAGGTTCAAAGTTGGAAAAAGCAGAAAAACTTGAGGTTACAGTGATTGACGAAACAACGGCACTTAATCTGTTGGAACAAATCAGTTGATTTTTCATTATTGATATAATAGTAAAAAGTTTGAAATCCATACTGTCATTTCAAGCGAAGCGAGAAATCTTAATGATATTAGTGTGGTCGCTTATACAAGATTTATCGCTTCGCTCTAAATGGCAAGGTTTCAGGTTATTTTTAGACTGAATCACTTTCAAAAATACGGTTTGAACTGATAGCTGACAACTGACAGCTGATTGCAGAAAACTTAAAACTGATTACTAAAAACTACCCATGAAAGGTGTAATTTTAGCTGCTGGTTATGCAACCAGATTTTTACCTGCATCAAAAACAATTCCCAAAGAAATGTTTCCGCTTATTGACCGTCCGGCCATTGATTTCATTGTGCATGAAATGGTGGATTCAGGTATTCACGATATTTTACTAGTTTCGTCACGCAGGAAGAAAGTGATGGAGGATTATTTTGATCGGGAGATTGAGTTGACTTCTGAATTTTCGAAGTCCAACGAAATTGAAAAACTGGAAGTAATAAAACCAATCGAAGCCAACATTTTTACATTGCGCCAACAACGAATGATGGGCACAGGGAATGCCTTGATGCTGGTTGAACCGTTTGTAGACAATCAGCCATTTGTCGTGGCCTATCCTGACGATATAGTTCTTGGTGAAAAGCCTCTCAGCAAGCAACTGATTGAAACCTGGGAAAAAACCGGCAACACGGTTCTGGCAGTTAAAGAGTTGGAGGAAGATCAGCTTTCTCGCTATGGAGTGATTGACCCGGCAGATTCCGGAAAAATTATGCAGGTCAATAAAATGGTAGAAAAACCTCTGCCTGGTACTGCACCCAGTCGTTTTGTTTCCTATGGACGTTACCTCTACACTCCGGATCTTTTTGAGGCACTGCGCAGGAGCGATAAAAGTCATTCGCATCAGAGTGAATTTACTCAAACCGAGGCGATCAATCATCTGGCTGCACAGGGGCAGGTGTCGGCCCTGCAGTTTGAAGGAACCCGTTATGATTTGGGAGAACCACTCGGTTTTCTGACTTCTGCCATGCAAATCGGCTTGTTGCGTCCGGAATACAAGACTGCTTTGCTGGATGAAATGCGGAGGTTGCTCAAACTGCACGACAATCCGGACAATGAAAACAGCGGTTAAAGTCCTCTTCTTTTTATCCCGTTGCTGTTTTTATCTCTCCAGTTTAATAAATGAAAAGTTCGGAAGTTTCCACACTTAATACACCATCAGGCTACGTTGGATACTTGATGAACGGATTATTCACAAAAAAAATCAAAGTAGTAATTTATGAAAGAAACGGAAATCATTTTGATTCGCCACGGTGAGACAGAGTGGAACTCACAGCAGCGCATGCAGGGACATTCCAACAGTGATTTGTCATCTGTAGGTCAAGCACAAATTCAGGCACTTGGGCAGTGGATGAAAAATGTGCCTTTCGACCATATATACTCCAGCGATTCCCTGCGTGCAAAACAAACTGCTGAGGCAATTACTCAGTTTTCAGGACATGAGCTGAAAATTGATCTGCGTCTGCGTGAGAAAAATCTTGGCGTTTTTGAAGGATTAACATCTGAGGAAGCCAGGGAGCGTCATCCTGAAGTCTTCCGTCTTTTCAAAACAGCAGGCTCAAAATATGTAATTGATGAAGGTGAAAGTACACAGCAGCTGCAGGATCGTGCCTTGGAGATTGTAGATGAAATCCGGATTAAACATCCGGAAGAACGTGTATTGCTGGTGACACATGGTGGTTTCATTAGGGTTGTAATGAAGCATTCACTGGGGCTCTCTCTGGAAACACCCACACGCTTTTTAATCAGGAATACTGGTGTATTCCGTTTAGTATGGGAAGATAAATGGATTGTTTCACAAATGGGCGGAGTTTCACATTTGGAATAAATGAAGGAATCGGTTTTGTCAGGCTGGTCTGAAACCGTCACTAAAGTCCATCTTTGAAGCCTTTAACTTTTTTTTAACCTTTAATCTAGAATCTTAATTTTTGAATCTATTGAAAATCCTGCAAAGAAGCAGGCCGGAACGTTTGATCTGGGAAAATAAGAATTCAGGAGTAACGGTCCAGGTCTGGGAAAAAGAGGATAGACGCGAATTACGTTTTGGCAATCATATCATGCAGAGCGTTTTTTCAACTGTCAAACCGAATTACCTTGTGTTGCCATACACCAGATTCATGTTGCTGGGTCTGCTTTTCTGTACGGAACCAAAGACGGTTCTGCATCTAGGTTTAGGGGGAGGCAGTCTCCCGCGATGGCTGTACAAAGAGTTTCCGCATATTCAGCAAACCATCATTGAAATAAATCCTGCAGTAATCGAGGCGGCACGGCGCTTTTTTGAGTTTCCACTTGACAAGCGGTTGAGTGTGATGCAGGCGGACGCAACACAAATTATTACAAAACTTAAATTGAAATATGATCTCATATTTTTGGATGCATACGGTGAATATGGGCCTCCGGAAGAGGTGACCCGTACAGATTTTTTGCAAAACCTTAGTAACTGCCTGAATACCGGTGGCTGGCTTGTTGGAAATTTGTGGACAATAACCGGAAATTTTATGGAGCGTCGTGAGCAATGGAAATCAACATTTACTCAGCTTTTTCAGGCACGTGCTAATCAGAAGGGAAATATAATACTTTTTGCCAGCCCGAATACAAAAGTACTGGATATGCGGACATTTCAGGAAATTTCAAAGAATTTGCATAAACGTCACAAGGTAGATTTCCACAAAATGTGGCGTAAATTAGAAGTGGTAATATAAATACGGAAACAATGATACCTTATGAAACTTAATAAAAGACTATATCATAACAGACATTCATCAATGCATGATCCATCTATTTTTGTAAGTTCTACAACATCTTCCTTAGAAAGTTTGAATATCTGAAGTCCTAAAGTTGTAGAATGAATAACTCGCGTTTGGCAGTACTGTGGGAAATACAGCCCGGACTCGTTTCATGATTCTACTCATTGAAATTATTCTATCCGGTTAAGTTAAAGTTATGAAAAAGATTTCCCGGAAAGAATCTTAAATAACGTTTCCGAATCAAAACAGAATTCAGTTAAATTTTCCTGTATTATTTCTATGAAGGTTTGTCAACTTTTTACGTGACAATTTCTGGCATGAGACAACTCGGCCGGTTTTCTGTGAATCAGAGCATTGCCGGATTTTTTGATAACTCAACAAATGTTATGTAAACATTAAGTCCAGCAAATAGTGGGATTTTTCTTTAGTCTTTGAGTTGCGAATAATTTTTAAAGTGAAGAGAAATTGCAGGTCTTCTGGAGTCTATGTAATTTATGAGCTGTAGATTTGTTTGTAAAATTTGTAGCTCCTGTAAACTCGTTTGACGTAATTTCTGGTTTCTTTGAATGGGATTTGTTCAACAAAGGCATCCAGTGATTTTCCATTCCAGCGGTTAATCCACTTGCTCATGTTTTGAGGTCCGGCATTATAACCGCCTGCTGTATAAATCAGTTCAGACTTGAACTGGTTGGATAACCTTCCCAGATACAGCGTACCAAGCTGGGCATTCAGTTCCGGATTGAAGATTTCTTCTTTTTCATTGAGTTTAATTTTCTTTCTTTTAGCTACAGCTTTTGCGGTGGCAGGCATCAGCTGCATTAAGCCGATTGCCTTTGATGAAGACAAGGCCTGTGGATTAAAGTGGCTTTCCTCACGCATAATTGCTAGAGCAAAATATGGATCAATTCCGGCTTGATTTGCAAAGCTTTTAAGCTTGGACCAGTAAGGTCTCGGATAGGCCAGTTCCCAGAGCGGGTACTCCCCTACTTCAAGTGAAATCATGCGGGGCAGATAATAGTTGGCGACAATCCTGAGCAAGGCATGATGTTCACCTCTGCGATGCAGCATGTGACTTACATGCCAGTTCCGGGAACTGTTTCTAAAACGCCCCAATCCGGCAAATAATTCTCTCAAAGCCTGTTCAGGTTCTGCAATATCAAAGAGAAACTCAGTTCTTTTCAGTAATTTTTTGGTTTTTTTACTGAGTGGTTCAGTTGGTTCGGCGTATAGTTTTGTTTTGCGGGACTTGACTACTGCCAAAATGCTTCCCGGAATATCTTTTGCGGAAAGCAGGCGCATTCCATAATACGTATTGGGCTGACGAAGAACTAGTTTTGTGAAGCTTTTTTTTGCAAGATCCTGACGGCCTGTAGTTTGTTGTAATTTTCCCTGCCAGTACAGTAACTTAGCTTTCATTTCAGAATTGTAAATTCTTGTTTTAAGTCCTCGTTTCAGGTATGAAAGGGCCTTTTTTGTATTATTTTGCTGCAAGTTTGACCAGGCCAGTCTCCATGCAGCAGCAGCAGCAAGCTTGTGTTTGGGGAAATGACTCAGCAGACGATTCCACCAAAATCGTGATTTCTCAATTTCTGAGTCCAGCATGTAACGTATGGCAAATGTGTTAAACAAACCTGGCAGGAGCTTGGATTTCGCATTAAGTCTTTCAAGTTTATAGATAGTACTTCGTGCATCCGGAATGTTTCTTCTTTTGATGAAGGAGCGTGCCGTCCAGTAAAGCTGGGTTTCTTTTGGCAGAGACCATAGTTTTGAAAGTTGACCTTTTTTTTGAAATATGATAATTCGATAATAAAATCTTTCTGCAAAGAGTGCTTTTAGATATGCTTTACCAAGTTTTTTCAGCACCTTCCTGCTGCGCCACTTCCGAAGCTGCGGCAAATGTTTTACCAGGTAGTCATTAAGACCGAGTCTGGTCAAGGTCCGTACGCGTTTGAGGAGTTCTGCCGAAGACATATTTTTTAGGTCCTTGGCAGTTAAGTTCTTGTGGGATTGGCGTGCGGTTTTTTCATCAATGGGAAACAGCCAGCCCAAAACTCTATACGTATGCTCAGGTTTTATCCCCTTCAGTTTTGCACCACGGATATAGAGTGCATGAAGATCATAATCCGAAAGGAACCATTTGTAGTTTTTACGGGTTTCATGCAGCAGAGGAAAAAGTAAGCTGACTTCCTTATCTGTATGAAATTCATTCTTCAAATCATCTCGTAGCGATTGAAGATAAGAAAATTTTTCCGGCAGTTTCAGTAGTTTTCTGATATTGGTAATTGCTTTACTTTGATTGCCTGATTTAAGTAAAACCCTGATTTTTTGAAATAGCCAAACGTCTCTTTCTTCAGATTCGGGAGTTTGTTTTAGACTCTTCAGGGCCGCTTTATAATTTTCCAACTGCATCTGGCATTTGGAATTCAAGATCCGTGATCGGCTCCACATTCGGTTGTCATACCAGTTCCGGGGCTTTGACAAAGGTTTTAGGTGACTGATCAATTTTTGGCACTCACCCTGCTCGAACAAACTTTTGTATGGTTCCCAAGAAGATATTTTATGTGCAGATGCAGAGCTGGCAGAAAATAACATCGCTACACTGATCAATACTTCGGCAACTGTCTTGCAGCGATTCCTACAGAAGAAATTTTGTGCTGAAATTTTGAAAGCCAGGAAAGAGGAGTTACTCTGCAACATGATTTAATACAGGTGGTATAGTTGGTGCTACTTGATAGCTAGGATGCATAAATTAATTCTGCGCTCAGGATGCCAAAAATACAAGAGCAAATATCTTGCCGTAATGCTTAAATAAGTATTAGATAAAAGGAAAAAAATAAATGGATAATGAAAGAAGCCGGCTTAAGGAGTCGATTTCAGGGAAAAATAAAAAAGAGAATACAACTGAAACAGTTAATTCTATTCCTCTTCAGCCACTGATATTAAAGCAGAATCCAAAAAACATTAAAGGAACAAAATCTCTCCCTTACGATTTTGGTGCAGAAACCTATGATGTATACAGTAATCCCAAGAATCCGTTTATGGTTGGAATACTAGCTGCGGAAACAGATAAAATTCAATTGGATCCCATAAAAGCACAAAGTCTTTTTCAACAATTAGAAAAAAAATCACCATATTCGCTGGAATATCCTCTAAACATTTCTGCACACCGTAAGAGGAAACTCTCGAGTGCAACCCAAACTTTTTCTGCGGATGCAGATAGTGAGACCGAAACAGCTGGAAGTGAGAGAAAATTGGAAATTGCCTCCTCTGAATATTTGCCCAGAGAAAAATTAAAAGAAAACAAACGTAAGCTGGATGTTTATATTCAGGGTTTTTTCTGTAATGTTTTGAAACGTCTCAGTGAAGATCCTGGTGAACTTGCGCAGATTATCAATGAGATCGTACCATTATTTGTGGAACACCAAATTCGAGTTCGTTTCTATCAGGCATTTAGCCAAATCCGCAGCAATGATGATTTAAATACCACCCTCGAAAAAATCAGCAAAGATGTTGAATTGGAAAATTTTGAACTTTTCTGCAGTGCACTTTTTGCCTTTTACAGTTCCCAAAAGTGACAGCAACATTGTGTAAAAAAATCCTGGTTTTTTTCATTTTAAGTATCTGTTTTTATGAGGCCCACCTTTATTGAAGTCAATCTGGATTATTTAAGATATAATCTCGAACAGATTCGAAAACACACACAGAATCGTCCAGTGATGGCAGTCGTCAAGTCAAATGCATACGGACATGGAATGCTGAGAGTTGCACAACTCTATGAAAAACTTGGAGTAAACTGTCTGGGTGTAGCCCTGTTGGAAGAAGGAATCATATTACGGGAGTCCGGAATAAGTTTGCCGATTGTGGTCTTTGGCGGTGTATTGTTAAAACAGATTCCGGAGTATTTGAAATGGAATTTAGAATTTTTTATTTCTTCTCTGAATGTATTACGCAAAACAGATAAAATTTGTGAATCTTCAGGTCAGCAGGCAATAGTGCATCTTAAGCTTGATAGCGGAATGGGGCGGGTCGGAACCATTGCGGAAGAGTCAGCAGGTTTTATTGAAGAAGCAGTACGTGCACGGCATCTGACAGTAAAAGGTGTGTGTTCGCATTTAGCCTGTGCAGATGATCCGCAAGATCCTATGACGCTGGAACAAGTTGACCGGTTTTTAACAGCAGTATCAATTTTTGAACGGCTTGATGCACCGGTTCCTTTGCGACATCTTGCTAATTCAGGCGGCGTGCTTTATTTCCCTCAGTCTCACTTGGATCTCATCCGGCCGGGAATTTTACTTTATGGAGTATACCCAGATTCATCAAGTCCGCATGTTCTGGATGTGCGTCCGGCTCTCCAGCTTAAATCCCGGGTTTCTTTTCGCAAATCTGTTCCAAAAGGATTCTCAGTCAGTTATGGATCAACCTGGACTTCTGACGGATCCACAGAAATCTCCACTATTCCAATTGGTTACGGTGATGGTTTTCGGCGTCACCTTTCAAATCATGGTGAAGTAATAATCCGTGGAAAACGGAGGGCTATTGTAGGACGGGTTTGTATGGATCAGTTTATGGTCAACTCCAATAATGAAACTCTTGAAGTTGGAGATGAGGTCGTTTTGATTGGAGAACAGGACGGACAGAGTATAACTATAGAAGAGATGTCCGGATGGGCAGAAACAATACCATATGAAATTTTGACAAATTTGAATGATCGTATTCCCAGAATCTACTCTAATGGATAGTCACAAATATTGACTTGCATTGATTTATATGATGTGCTATTTTCGTGTGCACTTTTGTTTTGTTGATAAGTGATTTTTTGATAAGCAAAATGACAGAGGAATTAAAAATTAAAAAGTTTTGATTTTTCAGTATTTAACACGCTCCAAAAACTCATTAAAGGAGAATGGCAATGGATGGGAATACACTGGCAACAATTATTGCGATTTTACACATAATATGGGTCTTGCCGTTAGGATATTTTTCTGTAATGGATATTTTGGAACGCTGATTATTTAAACCCTCTTTAATCAGTTTTTTTCAGACACTCTATGCGTGCCGTGTCGTCCTCGTATGCGAGTACACGGTAGTGTCTCCCGCAACGTTCAAAAGCGTGAATCTTGAGTTCTTCAGAATCTCCGGCTTTTACATAAAATGTAGTCAGTCTGGTTTCACAGGAGCCCGCCAGCCAGATTGGCATCAAAATAATCCAAATCCATCTACAGTTCATAGTACTTTCCCTCATGGAAATTCTAGCGTGCCCATCTGTTATTATGGGTTAAATCAAAAGCAACGGGATCCCAGGCCGGTAATCGGGCTTCTAATTCGTCAAAATATGAATCTGGCACATTTTCAACAATTCTTTCAAACTCCGTTCGGCGGCTCAAAGAATGTTTAAGACCAGCCATGTCAGTGACTATTCACGCAAGAGACTCTTCACTTACAAGTGCTATAGACTCTTGTTTTCCTTCAAACTTGGGACAAATGCAGTGTATTCTGCAGATTTGTTTCGAATTGTTTTATTTATGATGATATACTTGCCGCACAATTCCCTGTTAAGTTAGAGCCTTGCAGTGCAAAACTCAAGAATAAAGGCCCGTTGATTGTACTCAAGTTTGAAAATATTCTTCATAATATGAAACTTTCTTTTCCTTGCTGAAGAAATACATTGACTGATTAGTAATTTCAGGCTAGATTTAGTGTTTAACTTTTTTAGTAAACCATCCTATTGATGGATAGTAGAAACATGACACAAAATCAATTATCAGCGAGTATTCGCATTAAAAAAGGAAAGTCGGCCAATCAAAAGTTACGTCAGGCAGGTAATATCCCGGCGGTACTCTACGGTCCTCGGGGAAACATTTTGCTGGAAATGGCAGAAGAATCAACCCGTCACCTGCTCGAAAAAATGTCTGGAATGCACGAGCTTGTACCAATCAATGTAACAGATTCTGCAAGTGGAGAAAGCTGGACTGCACAGGTTTTGCTGAGGGAAATTCAGAAGCATCCTTATCAACACCAAATCACTCATATTGACTTTTGGGAACTGCCTGAAGCCAAGCCGCAAATTGTCCGGATACCAATACATGTGATTGGTGAATCACCAGGAGTTAAAGGTGGTGGAGTTTTGCAGATGGTTGTCCGGGAGATACCTGTTAGCTGTCTTCCTGCAGATATCCCCTCTTTTGTGGAAGTGGATTCTTCCAGTTTGGAATTAGGTGATTCTATTAGAATTCAAGATGTAAAGTTGCCTGAAAAGGTTACTGTTGGAACAGATGAGAATTTTGCTGTCATTTCAATTGTTGGACGTGCAAAAGAAGAGGAAGAAGAGATTGTAGAAGTTGCAGAAGGAGAAGAAGGAGTAGAAGCAGTAGAGGGCGAAGAAGCAGATAGTGAAGATTCTGTTAAGGACGAAAAAACAGAGGAAGAGTGAAATTTAGCAAGTTCTGAAACAGGAAATGGCGGGGATGAAACTGGTGGCCGGCTTGGGTAATCCGGGCAGGGAGTACGAAGGAACGCCGCATAATGTTGGGTTTCAGGTTGTTGATTTACTCATGGAAAAGCTGGAGGTTTCCGGATTCCAGCAAAAATTTCACAGCCAGTTTTGTAGAACATCGATTGAAGGTGAGGCTTGCATTCTGATCAAGCCTCAGACCTTCATGAATAGAGTTGGACTGGCTGTAGCCGAATGTGCTGGTTTTTATAAAATTCCCGTAGAGAACATTGTCATTATTTCAGATGATTTGGATTTGCCGCCGGGGATGGCTCGTTTTCGGGACGGTGGCGGTCATGGGGGACACAATGGCCTGCGATCCGTTATCGACTCATTGGGTAACAGTAATTTTCGCAGAGTCAGGTTTGGTATTGGCAGACCTGCTGGTAAACGAGATGTTGTCGGTTATGTTTTGGGACAATGGTCAAAAGCTGAAGCAAAGCTTGCTCAAAGTGTAATGGACCTGGTGTTGGTGGAACTGGTCGGATTTTTGGAAACTTCGCAGTTTGAGAACACTTCTTTTTCTGCTCCGGAATTGGCATAAGGCACTGCAAAGCATTTTGAACAAAACGCATTAGGTTTCCGGAAACAAATGGCATTAGAAGTTGGAATTTTAGGTTTGCCAAATGTAGGGAAATCCACTTTGTTTCGCGCTTTGACCAAAGTGCAGGTAGAAGCAGCAAACTATCCGTTTTGTACAATTGATCCGAATATAGGCATCGTCCGGATAAGGGATCCTAGAATGATCCGTTTGACTGAACTTGTCAGTCCGGAAAAGATTATTCCTGCAACTTTGCAGATTGTAGACATTGCAGGACTTGTCAAAGGTGCAAGTCATGGTGAGGGTTTGGGGAATCAGTTTCTGAGCCACATCAGACAGGTTGACGCAGTTGCACACGTGGTGCGGTGCTTTGAAGATGAAAACGTAGTACATGTAGACGGCAGACTTGATCCGGTTGGTGATGTACAGGTGATACAGACTGAGTTGATATTATCTGATTTGGAGCAGGTAGAACGTAAAATAGAACGACTCCAACGCCAGGTTAAAGGTGACCGTGCTTTGGCGGTAGAGTTGGAGATCTTTGAACGACTGCGGGATCATTTGGATGATGGTTTACTGGCCAGCAAAATGGGTTTGAGTAAGGATGAAAAGGAACTGATCAATGAATTAAGTTTGTTGACTCTGAAACCTTATCTCTACATTGCAAACATCTCAGAAAATGGACTCAATAATCCGGAAGTTCGTGAGCAGCAGCAGCTGCGGGAATTAGCCGATGAAGAGGGGGTGGAAGTTATTCCAATTTGCGCGCAGGTCGAATCAGAACTCTCAGAGATGGATGATGATGAATCAAAGCTTTTCATGGAAGAGTTGGGAATTGACAGTTCCGGACTGGATCGGTTGACGCATTCCGGATACCGGATGCTTGAGCAGATCACTTATTTCACTTCAGGAAAACAGGAAGTACGGGCTTGGGAGATTCGCAAAGGTTCTACTGCTCCTGAGGCTGCAGGTAAAATTCATACAGATTTTGAAAAAGGCTTTATCCGTGCCGAAGTCTTTCATTTTGATGACATCGATCAATTGGGGTCGGAATCATCTGTCAAGGATGCCGGACGCTGGCGTCTTGAAGGCAGGGATTATGTGGTGCAGGACGGAGACATCATGCACTTTCGTTTTAACGTATAGCATTTGTTTATTTGCAAATGTTAAGTTGCAAAGGTAAAAACCCTTTGCTGTTTCCTTGTTCACTTGAGTGGACTTATTGACATTATTCGATAATCCGAAAGGAATATAAATGACAGGATATGAACTTGTGTTCATCACAGATCCATCACACAATAATGATGAGTTGGCTTCTGAGCTGAAAAATTATAAAAAGATTCTCACCAAATCCGGAGGGAAGCTTATTCATGAATATGTTTGGGGACGCCGTCGTCTGGCCTACGAAATATCAGGCAATGACTTTGGTGTTTATCATGCCTGGTACTTCACAGGTACAGGAAAAACAATTGACGAATTACAGCGCCAAATTGGTTATTCTGATGATGTTTTGCGTCTTCAAATTATAAAGACTGATGACATTGATACAGAGGCAGCATTTTTACAAACCTTAATTCCGCCTAAAGAGGATGCTACAGAAAATGAGGAAACTCCGAAGGAATCTGAGGAAATTACAGGAGAATCTACCAAAGTTAAAAAAGAATCTCCAAAAAAAGCTGAGGCAGCTACAGAGAATGAAAAGAATGTAACTGAAGATGTTAAAGAAGTTGACACTGAATCAGAAGTTAAAATAGAAAAATCTGACAAAGATGCCGAAGAAGTAGAAACTGAATCTGTAGATGCTTGAAATACTATGCCAGTCAGAATTTTTCAGTGCAGAACCTAACTTTCATGAAAATTATTTATGTTAAAAAAACGAAAAAGATCACATTTACGTCGTAAACGTATACCCACAAGTATTCTGCTTCGCAGTAAGCGCAAATCCTGCCCGTTCAAGGAGGCCGGAATAGACAGAATTGATTATAAAGATGTTGAGTTGTTAAAAAATTATGTAACCCAGGGCGGAAAGATTATTCCAAGCCGCATTTCCGGAGTATGTGCGGCAAATCAGAGAAAGTTAAAAACCGCAATTCGACGTGCACGCAACCTTGCTCTTCTTTCACCAATGAAAGGTTATGTGCCTCAACAAGTTAATGTTGAACGAAAATTTTCCAGTTACACAAATTCTAAACCACCTGAATGAAGTGTGGGTAAGAATCCCCAAATATTCCAAAAACTAAGAGATTGAACAAAAGGAAATACAGTGAAGTTGATACTAACTGAAGACGTACCCAATTTAGGGTCTTTAGGTGACACAATAGATGTGAAATCCGGTTACGGTCGTAACTACCTCCTTCCAAAGGGAATCGCCCTTTTGGCTACCGGCAGGGTCTCCAAAGAATTACAGCACCGGATACAGCATTTAAACAAGTTGCGTGAAGGAAAAATCGAACTGGCACACGAACAGGCAGAAAAACTTAAAACTGTTAAACTGGAAGTTGTCCGTAAATCTGGTCCTGGAGGTCGATTGTTTGGTTCAGTCACCAACAGGGACCTGAAAGAATTGTTGAAAGAAAAAGAATTTGATGTTGAACGAAGGTCCATACAATTGAATTCGCCCATTCGAAACATTGGCCTCCATGAATTTACTGTGCGAGTTCATTCTGAAGTTTCAGTAAACATGCAAATCAAGGTGACTGGAGATTCAGACGAGTCTGCCGTTAAAACAGCTGCTGTCGATGAACCGAAAGATAAAAATGCTGATGAAAAAAATGTTGACAGTGAAGAACTTGAAAAACTTGAAGAGCTTGAAGAGCTTGAAGAGCATTAAGAACACGAAACTGACGAGTAGTTTACGATTTTAACTTCAAAGCTAAATGTTCAGACCTACATTGAGCCTTTGGCACTTTAATTTATCAGTTGGGTACTGTCTCAGCCCCACTACCTCCAGATCTTTGATCGCCCTCTCCATACCAGGAGTATCAATGCTGTCTTCTGAAAATAAATCTGAAAAAACCAGGGTTTTTGAGCGTACAAAAAAAATGCGTCCGCAAACTGTTGATCTTGGAGAATTACTTCCACATGACAAGATGGCAGAGCAAGCTGTACTGGGTGCAATAATTATTCAGAACTCAATCCTGCTGCAAATTCTAGATATCCTCACCACAGACGACTTTTTTTCTCCCGCCAATAATTATATTTTTGCTGCCATGCAGGAAATGACTGCACAGGAACCTCCTGTTCCCATAGATGAATTAACTCTGCTGAGTCATTTGAAATCCAAGCATCTACTCGAACAAACTGGCGGAGTAGATTATTTGAATGAACTGTCACAGAAAACTCCTGTTGCCGAAAATGCTGAGTTTTATGCCCGTATTGTTCGGGAGAAGGGGCAGTTAAGAGATATTATCCTGACTGCTCATGAAGTTGCAAAACGAGGTCAAGAGGAAAATGCGGAAAACATTTCTGACTTTATTGCAGAGGCAACCGATCGATTGCAGTCTATCGATTCACGTACTCGACTTAAAAGTTATTCTCATCTCAAAGAAGTTCTTGCCACAAATTTTGAAGAGTTGGAGAGAATTTCTGAATCTCCAGAAAATGTAACTGGAGTTCCAACTGGTTTTACTGAGTTAGATGATTTAACGCGTGGTTTGCAAAAGGGAGATTTGATCATTCTTGCAGCTCGACCTTCAATGGGTAAAACAGCTCTTGCCATTAATATGGCACTTTATGCTTCAGGTCATGCTAATATTCCATCACTTATTTTTAGCTTGGAAATGCCAAAGGAACACATTGCCATGCGCCTGATTTGCAGTGAAGCAAAAGTAAATAATAGAAAATTGCTGGTTGGTGATCTTGAACAGGAGGACTGGGATAAACTGATGGAAGGTACTACTCGTATGATGGAAGCACCTTTGCTGATTGATGACAGGTCCGCAGTAACACCAAACTATATAAGAAAGGTGATTCGGCAGGCAAAAAAAGAATTTCCTTCACTGGGACTTGTTATTGTTGATTATGTGCAACTGATGCAGAGTAATATCCGTAATCCTTCGCGGGAGCAGGAAATATCAGAAATTTCACGAACTATGAAAGCCATGGCCAAAGAGTTTTCGCTGCCGATGGTAGTTCTTTCACAGTTGAACCGAGGCTTGGAAAGACGTACAGAAAAACGTCCAATGATGGCCGATTTGAGAGAGTCTGGAGCATTGGAACAGGATGCAGACCTGATTGTCTTTATTTATCGTGATGAGGTCTACAACGAAGATACCGAGGACAAGGGTATTGCTGAAATAAGCATTGCAAAACATCGAAATGGTGAAATTGGTATGAAACGACTGGCATTTATTGGACAGTATACAAAATTTGCCAATTTGGCTTTGGGTGGCGGAGGCTCGTCAACATAGCAGGTAATATAAAAATCAATTCTTAATTTAGACCTGCTGGATTAGATGTTAATAATCATGAACATTTATGAATTTCAGATTCTTGATAATGTTGGGTAATTTTACTCAATTATAATCGTGTGAGATTAACTTCAGACACAGGTTTCCCGGAAAAAACACTCTGATGCAAAACGTAGAAGAACTGCAGCAATATGTTGACAGTCTGACTAAAGAGTTGGTATTGACCAGTCAGACAGTTGTAGCAGCTCCGGGATGTCTTCCGGCACCATGTTTCCCTGAAATTATTATGAAAGTTTTGGGGGTGGTGACAGAACATGAATGGGAAGACCTGACAGATCGTGCCAGGAATTACCTGAAATGGATTACGGTCAAAGCAGAAGCCATCGATGAACTTGCCCCAAGGCCTATGCATACAACCACGCGCGGCTTTGAGTTGTTGGCAATCGACAGAGATGGAAATAGTTTTGGTGAAATAGTAGAGCGTTCACAAGAATTGGGAATACCTTCTGTTCTTGTCCGCTTTGCTTCACTGATTGCTACTTTTCTGACCGTTCGCCTTCTCCGTCAACAAATGGAGCGCGATCGTGAAGTCATGCCCTCGCTTACATTCTCACAAAATGTTGATGCAAATTATCTGAATTATCCTCGTACTCTTAAAACTCTACTGGAGTTGTTTCCAGAATATAAGGAAATGTTTTATTTTGAAATCAACGAAGAAATCACTGAAGACTACTTAACAACCATTCGTGCGCTTGCTGATGACTTGGGTATTCGTTTAGCTCTGGATGATACAAATAAAATGAATATTAATGTACATCATCAATTGCTGGATTTAGCAGACTGGATCAAGATTGATTTTGAAGCGACTGCAAACCTGGAGGAGCAGTTGTTGTCAGGTTACGGAGAAAAAATTATTTTGCATTTTGAAGAATATGCACATGGTGCACGATCTCCGGTCATTGTTTTTGAAGGGCTTTCAGAAACTTCTCCATTAAAAGTATTTCTTGAACAGCGTTGGAAACAAATCGACACAGTGCTTTATTTCCAAAGCAGGGAACGTACCCCGGTTCCGCCATGGAATAAATATTTTGGTTTAATTCAGGATTATCATGATGACAAGTATGGTCTCTTTTACAAAGGCTTGATCGATGAGCAGTAATCAATTTCCTGAGAATTATTTGTGGTACATATTTTCGTTTCTGCTGGTAAGTTTTGGAACAGTCTTATTCGCCGGATGCAATTCTTCTGATTCACCGACTAAAAACAACACTGGTCCTTCAGTCGTTTCCGGAACTGTTTTTGAGTCACCGCTGGAATTTGATGCAGGAGAAAATCCTCTTGGTATTACCTTTGCGGATTTCAATGATGACAACAAAACAGATTATATTGTAGCCAGTTCCCGGAAGCAAAACGGGATTTCAACGACTGAAGACGGAACCTTAACTCTCTTTCAAAAAAACTCGTCATCCAGCAGCCGCTTCCCCTTTACATCCAGTACCATCACTCCTGCTACCGCAGAATGGAGGCAGGATGTTATTTCAGCAGATTTCAATGGAGACAACAAAACTGATTTGGTGGTCACGCATACTGGTGAGGACAAAATTAAATTATTGCGAAATGACGGTAGTGCAAATTTTACTGATAACGGTAGTGTTACTGTTGGAGATGTGCCGATCAATCTCATTTCTGGAGATTGGAACAGTGACAATCAAACTGATCTGGCTGTTGTAAATCGCGATAACAGCAGTGTTTCAATCCTGCAAAACAGTAGTGGTGTTTTTTCGGTTTCCCAAACTCTGTCTGTCAGTGCGCATCCAATTCAGATTGCAGGTGGTGATTGGGATAGTGACAATGATACCGATCTGGCTGTTTTATTGAGAGACAATACCCTTGTTCAAATCTGGCTCAACGGCGGAACTGGAACTTTCAGCAAACAAACTACCACCTACACAGTTGGAAGTCTGCCAATGGGCATGATATCCGGAGACTGGAACTGTGATGGGAAACAAGATCTGGCAGTGAGCAATTCTGGAGACAACACTCTTTCCTTGATTTATGGAAAGGGAACAGGAGAATTTGATACACCTGTTACAATTAGTTCAGGACGAGGTCCGGGTGCATTGGCTGCAGCAGATTTTGATAATGACAGTAAAATGGATTTCGTGGTTGGACATCATTTTCTTGTCAGTACTAACGGAGTCTCTCTCCTCACTGGCGACTTTTCATTGACACTCAGCGACACATCTTCCAGAACTGGCTACGGTTCAGCAACATCCTTTGCTGCAACCACGGTAAAAGACGGTTCTGCACCTGCAGCAATTGTAATTTCAGATGTCGATAATGATTCAAAACTTGACATCCTAATTACACTACCTGTCAGTAAAAAATTAGCTGTGCTTTCCGGAAAACTTTATTCCGGAAATCTCTCCTGCCCCTGAAACTCAAAAAATCTGATTGACTGGAGTCTGTAACAGAGATACACTCTTAACGGTCTTTCTCCGTAAGTTGCTCAAAATTAAGGATTTCTTTTAGCCTAGTTTTTGTGTCAAGTTTGCAGGCAAAATATTAAAAAAAATCGTTTTTTTGTAGAGAGATCTCAATTCAATTCAGTTAAGTTCTCACTTGAGCAAAATTAGATCACCAATATAAAAAAATGCTGATTGCAGGTACATGGGGAGCCTTGTTGCTTTACATCATTAGTTGGATTTCAGGGCTTTTTTCTTCAAACCTTGTGCAACCTTCAGGTTCCAGGTTTCAGGTATGGACTGATGTCACAGGTATGCGCACGGCCTGGTTAATTCATACGGTAACTTTACTGGGATTGTTATGGACGAAAGCAGTCTGGCCTTCTACTTTTGTGAGTGATATCCTCAGCGTAGCAGCATGGGGGAGTATGGTTGGAGTACAGGCTTTCCCAGAGCGTCTGCCAAGTCTGGTCAACACTTCAATTGTCCGTTTTTTTGTAATCCTGCTGCTTGGTTTATCTCTCATTATTTCCCAAAGACAAATGCCGGCAGGTTCGTTGCTTTTAGAGCAAACCTGGTTTTATCATGTTTTGCTTGGATCACATATTATCATTCTCCTGGCAGGAGATATAATGTTGGGAGTTGCATGTGTGGCCAGCATCATTTTTCTTTATCAGGAGCACCATCTCAAAACTAAACTTATGTCATCATTAACGCTTCGTTTTCCTGCACTTGGCACTCTGGACCGTCTCAGTTGGCAGGGGATTTTGTGGGGTTTTCTTGCATTGAGTATTGGTCTCATGCTGGGAATATTAATTAATTCAGATGATCATTCACTTTTAGCCAATTTGCGTTTTGGCTCATCAGTCAGTGCCTGGTGCGTCTTTGCAACACTGTTGCTGTTTCGCCAACTGCATGCAGTTCGTTCACGCTGGATCACAATTTGGTGTGTCGTAGGATTTGTTATGGCACTGATGTCATTGATTGTAGAAATGTTAAGATTGAACATTGCAGAGTAAACATCAATTTAATTACCATTAATTATCAAACATTAAGTTAGAAATTAGATATCATTTAATAATGAAACAGGTTCCTTACGAAAATAATTTGTTCGATTGCAAAAACAATTTACAGCTGGTTAAAAATGCAGTGAAAAAAAATTTGGATGTATCTCTTCCTTTTTTATCAGACATTGCGCACCACATGGTGACTCCTCATAACAATCAAACCCGATCACTGATTCTGTTGCAAAGCGCAAGTCTCTTTGATGATCCGGATGATGATATCATAGACATTGGCAGTACTTTGGAATATCTGCATACTGCATCGGCCTTGCATCGAAACATTAAGGAACCTGAAAAAGCCAGACGTCACCTGCAGCAAGTACAAAAGTTATGGGGTAGTGAAGCAGGCATTTTATTGGGTGATTATCTACTGTCCATCTCTTTTCAAATTTTGGTAAAAGTGGGTAATTTGGATGTATTGGAATGTGTTTCACTGGCTACCCAAAACATTGCACGGGGACAGGTACTTGAAGTTTCGGAACCACCTCTTACTGCAACTCCAAAACACTGGCGCAGTGTTACACGAGACAAAATAGCAGGCTTGTTTGGTGCTGGTGCGCAAAGTGCTGCTTATTGGGGTAAGTCTTCTGAAGCAACAGCTTCAACATTGTTTGACTTTGGTATGCATGTGGGAATGGCAGTCCAGTTAAAAACTGAATTGGCGGCAGTTGAAGATGAAAAGCTTTTTCAGCAAAAATTAAAAAAACAGGATTTGTGGTCACCACTCTGCTTTTTGCTTCACGATTGTATGCCGCCAAATGAGTCCAAGGAATTGTCTGATAAATTGCTGAATGAATTTAATGTTCCGAAAATGTTCACAAAGCTGGGGTATCTGTTCAAAAAATATGAGGTGTCAGAAAAAGTTCATTCTGAAGCTGAGGTAGAATTGAGAGAAGCAAAAGAATGTCTCGAACGGCTGGAACTTGATTCTGCGCCACTTCAACCATTAACTCAATATTCCATGATTTGATATGCCGGATTCACTTTTAATTAAAATAGATGCGTCAATTGCAGAAATAAAACTTAACCGTCCTGACCAGGCAAATGCCCTCGATGAAGAATTATGGTTTGCGCTCGGAAACTGTTTTAATGAGTTAAACGAAAACGACGCAGTTAGGGTTTGCATTCTCCATGGAGCCGGCAATCATTTTACCTCCGGAATTGACCTTGGATTTTTACAGTCTATTGGCCGGGAAGTTGAGGAATATGAATGTGAAGGACGAAAGCGTGATTTTTTACGACAAAAAATATTAAAGCTTCAAGCAGCCTTTACTCAAATAGAACAGTGTAGTAAACCCGTGCTGGCAGCAGTTCACGGCGGATGCATTGGAGGTGGAGTCGATTTAATCTGTGCTTGTGATATGCGTTATTCAACATCCAACGCAGTTTTCCAAATCAAAGAAATTGATCTTGGACTTACCGCGGATGTTGGTACTTTGCAGCGTCTGCCTCACTTAATTCCACAGGGAATAGTCCGGGAATTAGCTTATACAGCACGTAAGTTCTCCGGCAAAGAAGCCCGCGAATTAGGTTTAGTCAATCGCTGCTATGATGATCAGAAAACATTGATTTCCGCAGTCCGCAAAATTGCTGAGCAAATTGCGTCTAAATCCCCTTTGGCCTTGCGCGGAGTTAAGGAAATGCTGCTTCATTCCCGCGATCATTCTGTTGCAGACGGCCTGAAATATGTGGCAACATGGAACTCAGCAATGCTGCTTTCAACTGATTTGGAGGAATCGGTTATGGCCATGATGAAAAAAAGGCTTCCAGAATTCAAAGATTAACACCGGAAAACTTCTTAAAATATTTGCACTATGATTCCCAGCCTCAGTCCCTCTGAAAGCACACCAAAATTTGTACAAAATTTTCTTGAGGTGTTAAGTAAGAGTGAATTTTCCGGAGATATTCATCACGATAACGGAGCCCGCATAGTATCTGCAACAGACAACAGCATTTATCAGGTCTTACCGCAGGCAGTTGTTTTTCCAAAAAATTCCAGGGACATTCAGACTGTACTCAAAATTGCAGATCAGCAACGTTTTAGTAAAAGTATCAAAATCACTGCCCGCGGTGGAGGTACAGGTACCAACGGACAGTCGCTGACAGAAGGCATTGTGCTGGATTGTTCACGTTACATGAATCGAATTATTGAATCGAATTTCAAGGAAGGCTGGGTTTGTGTTGAGCCCGGGGTTGTGCTGGACCAGCTCAATGAACATCTTGCTCCAAACAAAGTCTTTTTTGCTCCCGATTTATCTCCAAGCAATAGAGCTACTTTGGGTGGGATGGTCAATACCGATGCTTGTGGAAAAGGTTCCCGCATTTACGGACGCACCAGCGATCATGTTTTAGAGTTAACCTGTGTTCTTTCCAATGGAGAAGTTTTAGAATCGGTACCGCTTGAACCGGAAGCACTGAGCGAATACAAAAAAAAGTCCGGAATTTCTGCAAACATTTTTAAGATCGTTGATCAAGTTGTTTCAGAGAAAACCAATCTTATTCAAGAAGTTTTTCCAAAAATGAGCCGCTTTATGACGGGATACAACCTTGCAAAAGTTTACGGAAATTCGGAAAATTTTTTCAATCTAAATTATTTGCTGTCTGGTTCAGAAGGAACATTGGCCGTTGTCAGCAAGGCTAAACTTCGTTTGACTCCGCTGCCGAAACACAAAAGTTTACTTGTTGTTAAATACGAAACTTTTGATGATGCACTTAGTGATGCAGAAATGCTGCTTAAGTCTGATCCGGCTGCAATAGAAACTATTGACGAAAAAATATTGAGCTTGGCAAAAGAAGATGAATTATATCTCAAAATCAAAGATTTTGTTGCAGGCGAAAAAGGAAAGTCCGGAATAAAAAAACGCCCAACACGTACAATTAACCTGGTTGAATTTTGTGGCAGCAACAAAAATCATTTGGAAAAACAGGTTACGGCACTTTGCAAAACCATTGATGCCACGAACAATAAATCCGGAAAAGCTACTGGTTATTACCGGACCGTTGATCCACAGGTAATTAGTAATTTATGGAGTTTGCGAAAAAAAGGTGTTGGTCTTTTAGGCAATACAAAAGGTGAGAGGAAGCCGCTTCCGTTTGTGGAAGATACTGCAGTTCCACCGGAAAACCTGGCTGATTACATACGGGAGTTCCGGACACTGCTCGAATCGTATGGTTTGGAGTATGCCATGTTTGGTCATGTGGATGTTGGGTGTTTGCATGTGCGTCCGGCTTTGGATTTGAAGAATCCGGAAGAAGAAAGTTGGATCAGGGAACTTTCTGATAAAGTAGTTGAACTTGTGAAAAAATATGATGGTGTTATGTGGGGCGAGCACGGACGCGGTTTCCGCAGTGAATACACAGCAGAATTTTTTGGCGAAGAACTCCATCAGGATTTGCGCCGCATCAAGGAAGCGTTTGATCCAAATAATCGGCTTAATCCAGGAAAAATTGTAACACCACTTTCTCATGATGACAAAGTGGTCCCGATTGAGGGCCCCCTCCGCGGACACAAAGACCGTCAAATTACTCCGGGATTACTAAAGGAATATGAGTCTGCAATCAACTGTAACGGTAACGGTGCATGCTTCGATTACTCACCTGAAAACGTGATGTGTCCGTCTTCAAGAATTACCCGTGATCGTCTTCATTCTCCACAGGGAAGAGCAGGAATGATGCGAGAATGGTTACGCTTGCTTTCTGTGAATCATCAGTCAGGAGTTTCAGGAAAAAAGCCTCTCGGTTTTCTGTATAATTTGCTCAATAAAATTAAGAATTCATGGCGTAAAAAACAGGGTGAGTACGATTTTTCACACGAAGTTTATGAGTCAATGGCAGGTTGTTTAGCCTGCAAAGCATGTGCTACTCAGTGTCCGGTGCATGTTGATGTTCCTGAATTCCGCTCAAAATTTCTTGACCTTTATCATGGACGTTATTTGCGTCCACTCAAAGATTATTTGGTTGGCTCAACTGAGAGCTTCGGCCGTTTATTTTCCCAAATGCCGTTGCTGGCAAACGCATTACTCAGTTGGCCGCTGAGCCGTATGTTGCTGAAAAATCTAATTGGTTTAAGAGATTTGCCGGAATACAGTCCAGAATCTGTCAGGAGGCTCCTGCAGAAGGCTGATGCCCCCGCATTTGACGTGGACGAGTTAATTTTGCGCACGCCGGAAGAATTGGAGCGTAGTGTGATTCTGTTGCAGGATGCTTTTACTTCGTTTTATGAATCCCAAGTTGTTATGGATTTTTATGAACTGTTGAAACAACTAGACTATACAGTATACGTTGCCCCGTTCAGTCCAAACGGAAAACCACTGCATGTTAAAGGCTTTCTGAAACAATTCCGTAAAGTTGTAGAGAAAAACACAAATTGGCTGTCGTATACAGCTCGATGCGGAATTCCTCTTGTCGGTCTTGATCCAAGTGTGGTACTAACATATCGTGATGAATATTTGAAAGTTATCGAAGAAAATAAGTTGCCGTTTGAGGTTCTGCTGCCGCAAGAATTCTTATTAAAAAAATTAAAAAAATTTCCTGGACATGCAGTTTCAATAAGTAAAAATATACGAGAATATCAGTTGTTGGGACATTGTACAGAAAAAACTGGAGCACAGCTTTCACAGGAATTATGGCAGAATGTTTTTGAGGCGTTTGGTTTGTCATTGGAGTTGATTCCGGTAGGTTGTTGCGGCATGGCTGGAACATACGGACACGAAACTGATCATTTTGAAGAATCACGTGGAATTTACAATTTAAGCTGGAGCAAAAAGATTCCGGAGGATCCATTATTACGACAGAACATTTTGGCTAGCGGTTTTTCCTGCCGTAGCCAGGTGAAGCGTTTTGAAGGTTTTCGACCACTGCATCCGTTACAGGCACTTTTAAGAGAAATTATCTCGGTAAATTCATTTCAAAATGAATAACTTGTTTTTACATCCAGATCCAAAAAATTAAATGGAAGAAATTAACTTTGAAGACTTTTTACGGGTTCAGATCAGGACTGGAACTATTCTGGAAGCAACTCTCAATACAAAGGCACGAAATCCTGCCTACATCCTACGCATAGATTTTGGTCCATTGGGGATTAAAACAAGTTCTGCGCAAATTACTGAAAATTACCAACCAGATGAATTAGTAGGCCTGCAAATATCGGCAGTGTTGAATTTTCCTGCCAAACGTGTTGCCGGATTTAAATCTGAGGTGCTGGTACTTGGAGCTTATTCTGAAGAAAAAGGAGTGGTGCTGCTGACACCAACTGATTCTGTGGAAAATGGTTCCCTTGTGGGCTGAGTTGTTTCAGCATTTAGTTCTGCATCACTATGGATTTTGCTGATGAATTTATCTTTAGCTTTCCAAAGCTCGTTCAGGCAGTTCCTGACTGCCAATGAACCTCCTTTTCCCCGGATTGTTTCCAGTGACGGTACCACTCCTTCTCCAAGCTTCAAGGATTCAATTCTAACCACAATTTTGTGGACCCTGCCAAACAGCAAATCAGAAAAATTAGGAGAGGAGTGACCTGGATATACCAGTGTGACATTGAGTATGGATGTAATTTCGTCGCCTAAACTACTCAAAACTGTGTGTATTCCACCAGCCCTAGGTTTGAGTAAATTAATGAAGGATGACTTGGTTCTGGCGTGTTTTTCCGGAGTGAAGCGAGTGCCTTCTGCATAATTCAAAATAGTCACTGGATGTCCCCGTAATTTCTCACAGGAAAGTTTAGCGGTTTCCAAATCTTTGCCACGCAATTCCGGATGACTTTTTAGAGTTTCTTTGGAATAACGCTTCATAGTTGGATATTCCAGAGCCCAGAGCGCCTGACCCAGGAAAGGAATCCACAGCAGTTGCTGCTTAATAAAGAAGAGCAAAAATGGAATTTGTTTTAAAAAAATTCCCTGTGCAACTGGAATATCAAGTAGTGAAAGATGATTGCTGATAACCAGATATGTACCATCTGTTCTCAAATTAACCAGGCCTTCAATGTCCCATTCAAGATGATAAAATACTTTCAAAAGGAAATTGTTTGTGATAATAAAACCTCCGGAAATCCAGTAAGAAACTCTGCCCCAAAAACTACGCCAACCCGACAGCGGTATCACAAATTTAATTGGAGCGCATAGGCTGACAAGAGTTCCGTGGAACGATGTATTAATAACGAACAAAAAAACAAAAATTGGAATCCTTAACAAATTTGTCAATAGCTTTAACATCTGTAGATAGAAATAGCTGGTATATTAAAGTTGTGTTTTCAGGACTTTGTTTTTAAACAAAACACCGATTGATGGTGACTGAAAATCAAGAGAAAATCAAGTTTCTGAATTGTAAACAAGGTAGTGAGGGCTAGTTTGTTTTACTGACAAAGCGTAGGATTTCCGTTAATCCCATTGGTGGAAACAACCAGTAATCCGGAATATATCCGGAAGGAGAAACTGGTTCCAGTTGATGATTCAAGTGGATCCTGTGGCTGAATGACAGCATGATGCGGGAATGCTTCAGCTGAAAAATTGGACCGGAAGTATTTTTGGGGAAGGGCCCCGTATTTGTTCCAATCAGAATTCCATCCGGAATTTGTTTGGTTAAGGCAGACAGAAACTGACAGCCGTTTCCACAATGCTGATTGGCCAGAACTATCAGGCGAGTGTTCATCATGGGTGCATCTTTTTTCCCGTTGAAAATGAACTTGGTTTCCACCCATTTTTCAGTAATTTCTTTTTCCCTGAAATGAAATATGAGGGCCTTTAACTGCTGGAGTTTTTGTTCCAGTTGATCTTTTCCTACCAACAAACGTGCAGTGGAATGATGCAGATTCCATTGAACTCGATTCAGCAGTCCTTTTAAAATAGGGATTGTTTGCCGTTCCCGTACAATCACATTTTTCCAATGATTACTGGTAAATTCCTTGAGCCACTTTTCAATAAAGGCAAAACTACCGTTCGCGTTACCCCGTACATCAATAATCAGTGTGGGGGTATTCTGTAGTTTTCTGGCAAGTTTATGGAATTGCTTGACTGCAATCTCTTCGGGGTTGCCGTCCCTGTACCAGCGAATGTATGGTGTCCTCCCGCCTTTAAATTCAAATACAGGCATTTCCTGTCTATTTAGTTCTGCTGCTGGAAAAATGAGCGGAAGCATGATTTCTTGTTTCTCACCGGAATCATTTTCAAATGCACAATCCAGAGGTTGAAGCTGGTGATTTGCCTGTTGCCCTAACATAAAAAGTTTTTCAGTCTGCCTTTCCGGTAAGATGGGGAAGAACACCTCCATAGTTGTTTTGCAGTCGATAAACCAGTGATTAACAATTTTATTTGGGTGCTTCAAAGAGGGCAAAACACTGAAGCGTTTCTGTTGTTGTGCCATACGGATTCCTGTGTAAAATGCCACTTTTGGTTCAATCCGCTGAACGTAATGCCGTTTTTTTAAGAACACATCTGCCTGTATATTAGAATCTTCTGTAAACTCCAAAGTTTTTATCAGTTGTTCTTGAAAATGGTGTGTCAGTACAGGATTTATATCTGGCAATAAGTGGTCTTCTAAGTTCTTAAAGGCCGATTTCCAGCTGACACCTTTCTGCTCAAGAATGGGATAACGGACATAGTTTTCTTGCAGCAGGCGTTCTGCCTGCACTAAATCTTCCTGAATTTGTTTGTCTGAAAGAAACAAGGGGCCGCTTCCGGAAAAGTCAAGAGAATCAACAGTTTCAAACCCCCTGCTAACTCCTGCAAGGAAAAAAGTAAAAAGTATGACAAAGAGGCATAACCTCATAAATAGTTGAAGCAAAAAGAGTCTATAATTTGCCACACGTATTTCAGCGTTTCTTAAAGTCTTAACAAGATCCATTTTATATTTTTTGCAAATAATCACTGAAGAGCATCAGCCATTCGGAAAAATCGAGGCTTTCCGGTCGGCGGAGACCATACTTTTCACGAAGTGAATTTTCACAGTTTTGAAACCATTCCGGGAAATGCCGGCGAATCCCATTCAGCAAGGTTTTACGGCGCTGCTGAAACAGAAGATGACTCCACTTGAGAAACTGTTTTTCTTCTTCGTGTGTGAGACTGGAACTATGAGGTATAAGTTGGATTATTGCCGAATCAACTTTTGGTGCAGGACGAAAAGAGTCTGGAGAAATGATTTTTATAATATTCCTTTCAAAACCCAGGGCTCCAACCAGAGACAATGGCCCATAAATTTTTCCGGAGTCAGGTGATGCACAAATCCTTTCTGCTACCTCCAACTGTACCATTATTGTCAGTGACTGCCATGCTTTTCGAACGAAGAGCATCCGTAATAACAATGGAGTGGCAATATTGTATGGTAAATTTGCGACTACTTTTGCAGGTGCACTAACTATTTTAGCCAAATCTTCAGGAAATACTTTCATTATGTCCTGATCAATTAAAGTAAATCTTGCTTCGTGTCCAAATTGTTTTCTTAATTTTTCACACAATGCAGGATCAACTTCGATTGCAGTGACTTGAGCACCTCTTTCCAGCAATGAACGTGTCAGCATTCCACGGCCGGGACCAATTTCCAGGATCGAATCTCCATTGTGAACTTCTGCAGCCTCTACTATCGTCTCTGCTACGTTATTGTGGATAAGAAAATTTTGGCCCCATTTTTTTTTGGTCATTTGATGTGAATTGATTGAGCTTTGATATAAGCAGGAATAATGTTGCCGGTCTTGTAAATTGAGTGGATTACCTTTTAATCCTGGAGTTGTTTCATTCAAATTATTTAACTGTATTTTAAAAGAGCTGCCAAATAAAAGCAAATTTCAGTTTAATAATAAAAATATCTTTCTAAATAGAGCTTGACTAAATAGTACAACTGAAATAGTCTCAACGTTACAATTTAGAATTCAATAATTTATTAATCTCCGATTCGCCAAAACCTAACGTGGTAGCCACGGTTTGGTGAACGATAGGGTAGGTTGGGAAACTGATCTGCCTCCCGGCTTTGGAAAGGAGAACCTCCATGATTGACCTTCACGGTCGCAATATTAATAAACTTCGTATTTCTCTCACAGAGGTCTGCAACATGGCCTGTACTTACTGTGTCACCAGCCTGAGTGATCACAGGCGTATACCTGATGAGTTGAGTGCAGATCAAATGTTGAGACTTGTCCGGATGCTTAAAGAACATGCCGGAATTGAAAAGGTGCGTCTGACTGGCGGCGAGCCTCTTCTTTACCCAAACTTGATTCCAGTGATTTCTGGTATTCGTGAAATGGGTATTGGCAACATCGGGATTACCACAAATGGTCAATTGCTGGCCAAAAAAGTTAAAGCTCTTGTTGAAGCAGGTCTCCAAAACGTTAACCTGAGTCTTGATTCCCTTGAGCCGGAAAAATTTAAACGTTTAGGTCGAGTTGGAAAACTACATAAAACACTGGAAGGAATTGAAGAATGTATGAAAATTGGACTGCGCGTCAAGGTCAACATGGTAGTAGTCAAGGGTGAAAATGAAGATGAAATCGTTAAAATGCTTGAATATGGTGTTAGACAGGGAGTTGAAATACGCTACCTCGAGTTGATGGCGATGGGACCGCTTTATAAAAAAGAAGATTTTAAATTAGTGACAATGCATGAAATTCTGGAGCGAATTTCTACACGTTATACTGTGCAGCCTGTTTCAGCAGAAGTTGACTCAACTTCACTTCGTTATTGGGTCCCTGGTGGGTATTTTGGAATTATTCCAAACAACAGCGCACCTTTTTGTTCCACTTGTTCCCGTTTACGCCTGACTTCCAACGGCCAACTCATCGGTTGCCTGAGTAATCCTGCACCGCTCTCAATTCGTCATTTATTGGATCATCCAGATCCGCAAGAACCTCTCCAAAAGCTTGTCCAAAAATCGATTTCCTACAAACAAGACGCATCATTCACGGGTTCTGCTCTTGTCATGTCTCGTATCGGCGGTTAATCTGCGAAATTTCCCAGTGGAGTAACACTTGCGTTTTATGTAGGCTTCCTGTAAAAGTTTTGTAATACTTAGAGCAAGTATAGTTGCAATTCGCTAAGCTTTGATCCACATATCATCTGAGACTTTCCCTATGCGTACATTTTTTCTGCAAACCACTGTGGCTATTCTGGCCATTAATGTGGTTTCGTTTTTTTATCTTCCTGAAGTTCTCTGGTCGATGGTTATTTTCGGGCCGCTAATTTTGCTCGGCCTGCATGACATAACTCAAAAATCTCACTCTATTCTGCGAAATTTTCCTGTGTTGGGACACATGCGTTTTTTACTGGAAGAAATTCGTCCGGAAATGTATCAGTATTTTGTGGAATCCGATACAAGCGGACGTCCTTTTAGTCGAGAACAGCGAAGCGTCGTTTACGCACGAGCAAAAAACACGCGCGATACAATTCCTTTTGGAACAGTCGAAAATGTATATGAAACTGGCTACGAATGGGTCAACCACTCTCTCAGTCCAAAAAAAATGGGGCATGCGGATGTGCGAGTCATGATTGGAGGCCCAGACTGCAATCAACCATATTCGGCCAGCCTCCTCAATATATCAGCAATGAGCTTTGGTGCACTGAGCAAAAACGCTGTGATTGCACTCAATCAAGGAGCTAAGATCGGCGGTTTTGCACACAACACGGGAGAAGGAGGAATCAGCCCACATCATCTAATGGGTGGTGATTTGATTTGGCAGGTTGGAACCGGATATTTCGGTTGCCGTGACAAAGATGGTAAATTTTGTCTGGATACTTTTAGTGGAAATGCGCAGAAAGAACAAGTTAAGATGATCGAAATTAAGTTGTCACAAGGTGCAAAACCAGGACATGGTGGTATCCTGCCAGCTGCCAAACTGACTCAGGAAATTGCTAAAATTCGGGATGTGCCGATGGGGAAGGATGTGGATTCTCCTCCCGGACACACTGCCTTCACAAATCCTCTTGAACTTATAGATTTCGTTACCCAACTCCGGGAATTATCCGGAGGCAAACCAATCGGTTTTAAGTTGTGTGTGGGAAAACGCAGGGAGTTTATTGCCATATGCAAAGCCATGCACGAAACAGGAATTGCCCCGGACTTTGTCACAGTTGATGGTGGTGAAGGCGGGACTGGTGCGGCTCCGATGGAATTTTCTAATCATATCGGAACTCCGCTTGTTGAGGGCTTGATTTTTGTGCATAACGTTTTGGTTGGCTTTGATTTACGTAAAAAGGTTAAAATTATCAGCGGTGGAAAAATGACCTCCGGATTTGGACTGGTCAAGCGACTTGCTTTAGGTGCAGATCTTTGTTACTCAGCCAGAGCAATGATGATGGCGCTGGGCTGTATTCAGGCCCGTAAGTGTAACTCAAACCTTTGTCCGGTTGGTGTGACAACACAAAATCCCAGCTTGTTTGGTGCACTTGTTCCGGAAGAAAAAAGTCAGCGCGTCAATAATTATCATCGCAATACTGTGGATAGTGCCTGTCAAATCATGGGCGCAATGGGTCTGGAAAAAGCAGAAGAATTAAGACCATGGCACTTGATGCGCAGAATCGAGGCCTATGAAATCAGGAATTTTTCTGAAATCTACGAATACATCGAGACTGGCTCACTGCTCCTGGACACCAAGCCTGAAAGCTATGCACGTGCCTGTGATGCAGCACGTTCTGATAGTTTTACTGCAACAAATTAGGGAATGTGCACCCGCTGAAAACTGTGAAATGTAGACCTGAAATAGATAACTGATAACTAAAAATAATATGAAAGCATCTGATTTATTTGTAAAAGCGCTTGAAGAAGAGGGGGTTGAATATATTTTCGGCATTCCAGGTGAAGAGAATCTGGATTTGCTTAATTCACTCAAAGACTCGTCAATCAAGCTGATCCTGACTCGTCACGAACAAGCAGCCGGTTTCATGGCAGCCACTTACGGAAGGCTCACCGGCAAGTCAGGAGTCTCCCTGTCCACCCTTGGACCCGGAGCCACGAATCTTGTGACTGCAGCAGCATATTCTCAGCTTGCAGCTATGCCGATGGTGATGATTACAGGACAAAAACCTGTCAAACACAGCAAGCAGGGTAAGTTCCAGATTCTTGATGTAGTCGAAATGATGCGCCCATTGACTAAATATACACATTCGATTGTGAGCGGAAATAACATGCCTTCAAGGATCCGGGAAGCTTTCAGGATTTCCCAGGAAGAACGTCCTGGAGCAGCACATTTAGAGTTGCCGGAAGATGTTGCCGGAGAGAAAGCTGACTCCCAGCCACTGCCGCGTAGCCGTGCTCGTCGCCCAGTAGCAGAAGGAAAAGCTATCAAGCAGGCAGTGGAAATGATTGAAAAAGCAAAAAATCCGCTGCTTTTGATTGGAGCTGGGTCCAACCGGAAAATGCCGGCAAGAATGTTACGGGCTTTTGTGGATAAAACCCAAATGCCTTTTATCAGTACACAGATGGGAAAGGGTGTATTAGACGAACGTGATCCCTTGTTTTTGGGAAACGCAGCACTGTCCGCCAATGACTTTTTGCACCGTGCCATAGCGAAAGCGGATTTGATTATAAACGTGGGACACGACGATATTGAAAAACCTCCTTTTTTCATGGAACAGGATTCATTTCAGGTTATTCACATTAATTTTTTATCAGCAGAAGTAGATCCGGTTTATTTCCCTCAGCTGGAAGTTATAGGTGATATTGCAAACAGCATCTGGCAAATCAATGAGCGCATCATGCCGCAGGGTTCTTGGGATTTCTCTTATTCATTAAAGGTCAAAAAAGCTGTGGATGCACACCTCCTTGAAGGTGCAGATGATCCGCGTTTCCCAATGCTGCCTCAACGTTTCGTTGCAGATGTACGTGAAGCGATGCCCTCCAACGGAATCATTGCACTGGACAATGGTGTTTACAAAATTTGGTTTGCGCGTAATTACAAAGCTCATGAAGCAAACACCGTTTTGCTCGACAACGCATTGGCCACAATGGGTGCCGGATTACCCTCTGCAATGGGTGCGCACATGGTTTTTCCAAAACGCAAAGTGATGGCGATTTGCGGAGACGGTGGTTTCATGATGAATGCCCAGGAACTGGAAACGGCGGTGCGTCTCAAAATGAATTTGATTTGCCTGATTTTACGGGATAACTCTTATGGAATGATTCGCTGGAAGCAGGCAAATTTGGGATTTGAAGATTTTGGTCTGGAATACGGCAATCCGGATTTTGTCAAGTTTGCAGAATGTCATGGCGCAAACGGATATAGTGTGGAAAAAACAGAAGATTTTGTTCCACTTTTGAAAAAATGCAATAATACTCCTGGGGTTCATATTGTTGAGTTGCCGGTTGATTATTCGGAAAATGATCGAATTTTAAATCACGAAATAAAAGAACGAAGTCAAAGAATTTAATATAGACTCGGTTATAGTTAATTGTTGGTGAATCGATCAAACCTTAATTTCCACAGAAATTTAGTCAGGCACTGAGGCTACGAGGCGCTAATCACTTTTTTCCCCTAATTTTTAGCGATTCAAGATCTTTGTACCTTGGTATAGGAAACTTCAAAAGAAATAGTGGTGTTGCAGGGCTGCAATCTTGCTCTAATTTCACAAAGTAATTATAAGAAAAATCTATTCAATGGAAAAATATGATCTGTGTGTAATTGGCGGTGGACCGTCCGGCTATGCGGCAGCCATGCGTGCAGTTGATTTTGATAAAAGTGTTTTACTTGTTGAACGGGATCGAATTGGCGGCGCCGGAATATATGATGGTGCACTTTCCTCAAAAACATTTTGGGAAATATCCAAAGAATTTGCTTCATTCAATAAAAAGATGAGTCACTACGGGTTGGAAGAACCGGTTGTGCATTTTCACAATGTGCTGAATGAAGTGAATGATGCGGTTAGTGAGCGTTCAAATCAACTAGAAGAGCACCTCCGACTGGTAATTCAACAACGTCCGGAAGGCTTTCGCTACATCAAAGGAAGTGCTCATTTAATCAGCTCAAGTGAAATTGAGCTGGAAACCGACTCTGGTACAGAAAAGGTAAATGCGGAAAATATCATAATTGCTACCGGAAGTCGTCCCCGTAAAATCCCCTCAATTACAGTTGACGAGGATATCATCATGACCAGCGATGGCATCAGTTCGCTGGAAGAGTTTCCCGAGAGTCTCGTAATTCTCGGAGCAGGAGTAATCGGCTGTGAGTTTGCCACTATCTTTTCCAATTTCGGAAAAACAAAAGTTCATATTATTTCCAAAGAAGATCGGATTTTACCTTTTGAAGATCCGGACCTGGCCAAAGTGATTGAAGCAAATTTAGAGGCCAATGGAGTGCTCATTCACCATGAATCAAAACTTGAAAAAATGGGAATTACGAATGAAGGGGTTGAATATGTTCTTGAGCATCCGCACGGAGAGAGAGAGGTATTTCATGCAGAAAAAGCTTTGGTTTCAGTAGGACGTGTACCGAATATTGAAAATACCGGTTTGCACGAAATAGGCTTGAAACTGAGTGAATCAGGACACATTATTGATAACGACACACAAACCAGTATTTCCAACATTTATGCAGTAGGAGATATTACTGCAGACATTGCGCTGGTTAATGTGGGTGAATTGGAAGGACGTCATGCTGTTGAAAAAATTTACGGCAAACCAAAAAGATCAATTATCTACGAAAATATTTCAACTATCATGTTCCTCAATCCTGAGGTTGCAGGAGTGGGTATGAATGAACAGCAGGCTCAAAAAGCTGAACTGGATTATCGAGTTGCCAGCTTTGATTTTCGCTGTATTCCAAGAGCTATTGCCATGCGAAACACTCAGGGTTTTTTTAAAATCCTTGTAACAGATGACGATCAAATGAAAGTCCTCGGTTTACGTGCAGTTGGTGAACATGCGTCCAGTGCAATTCAGGCTGTTGCTTTACTTATTGCCACAAATAAGGGTATTGAAGAATTATCAGAATTGATCCACCCTCACCCGTCTATTATTGAAGGCATTCAGGAATGTATTCGAATGCTCCTAGGAAAATCGATCTACAAACCCTATATTTTTCAAGAGTATCTTCAGTATAAACGTTTCAGAGACGGTCAATACATAGACTGAATAATATCTGAATCCTGCCGGATTACAATCAAAGAAAACATAAAATGCTAAGTACAAAAATTATTTGCACCATTGGTCCTGCCAGTAACTCTCCTAAAAAGCTGGCGGAGTTGGCTGAGGCAGGAATGAATATCGCGCGTTTGAATTTCTCCCATGGAACGCATCATTCTCATAAAAAAATAATTGAGCAAATTCGAAAATTGAATAAGGACAGGCAATACCCAATTGCAATTATGCTTGATACCCAGGGTCCTGAAATCAGGACCGGTGATAAGGTAATAACGCTTATTTCCGGAAAACGCGTGTGTGTCACTATTCCTCCAAATGAAGAGTCAGAGGGTACACTTTTTGTCAACTATGTTGATTTAAAAGATGATCTGAAAGAGGGAAGTTGTATTTCCCTTGACGGAGGTTTGATGAGTTTAAAAGTTTGTGGTAAAAACAAAAAAGGGCTTGACTGCGAAGTGATTGACGGAGGTGTCGTTAAGGCCCATAGACATGTGAATTTGCCGGGAGCAATCGTTAAACTGCCTGGAATCACAGAAACAGATAAACGGGATATCCTTTTTGGAATTGAACAAAAAGTGGACGTCATTGCTCTGTCTTTCGTGCGCAGTTCGGAAACGATCCATGAGGTAAGGGATTTACTTGGAGAACAAGCTCATCATATCAAGATTATTGCTAAAATTGAAAATCAGGAAGGTGTTGACCGCCTCGTAGAAATTGTCCAGGAAGCAGATGGAGTCATGGTTGCCCGTGGTGATTTAGGAATTGAAGTTGAGCTGGAAGAGGTCCCGCAAATTCAAAGACGGATTGCTTATTTGTGTGCTAAATATGGAAAGCGTTTAATAGTGGCAACTCAAATGCTGGAATCAATGATTGAAAATCCAGTCCCGACGCGAGCGGAAGTTACTGATGTCGCTAATGCTGTTTTTGAACAGACAGATGCAATTATGCTTTCCGGAGAAACTTCTGTCGGTAAATATCCTTTCCGTTCGGTAGAAACACTGGTACGGATTGCAAGGCGTACAGAAAATTATCCAGGTGTGAATTATACTGAAAAATTGATAAAAAAGTCTAATGGTCAGCACCTTGCTGAATCTGCAATCCAAATTGCCGCAAAATTAAAAATACGCGCAATTGTTGTTATCACCCGCAATGGACGAGGTGCAGAATATCTCTCAAATCTGCGTCCACACGAGATTGGGCTTTACTCATTCACTAATAATTCTAAAGTATTTTCTTCAATGACGCTCTACAGGAGTGTCTATCCTTTCCTGATGGAATTCCGTAAAAATCCGGAAGACACAATACAGAAAGCTTTGGGAATTCTCCAGGAAAAGGAAGGTTTTGCTGCTGAAGAGCAGGTAGTTGTTCTTGCCAATATCCTCACTGGTGAAGGCTATTGTACATCCCTGCAGATCAGGACAATTCCTGTAGTTTAAGTGCTTCCATTTTTCAAAAACAAAAGTGGAACAATGAAAAAAATTACACCGAGACTGATGAAGCAATCCGCAAGGTTATTGAC